>Ga0247840_10001345_pt1 | contig 48526 bp, 45 predicted proteins | sample LaCruzMarch2015__FD_192404 | JGI IMG/M metagenome (GOLD analysis project Ga0247840, IMG submission 192404) | Freshwater microbial communities from meromictic Lake La Cruz, Castile-La Mancha, Spain - LaCruzMarch2015_17m | ecosystem: Environmental > Aquatic > Freshwater > Lake | place: Spain... | reverse complement strand
ATTACCGGTCTAAGAACAGAAATCATTTATGAAACTGTTATTTATTATTTATGGTTTCATAAAAAGATATTTAACCAGTTTAATTTTTACACAACAGGTTTTACGTAGCTAAGGGTTACAAAATTTAAATTGTTTTTCGCTCAATTAAAGGAGATTTATAAAATGACTAGTTTATTTTTTACTTTTTTTATTTTATTTAATTATAGTTTGCTTGCTCAAACTCTTGACCCATATAAATTCTTTCCTTCTTCTGTTGGTAATGTTTGGGAGTATACCTATTCAAATGGTGTATATCGTTTCGAAATTGTTTCGGACTCTTTACTCGAAGACTCAAGTAAATATATTTATTATGCACCAAACACTGAACCAGTTTATAGAATTGATAAATACTACAATGTTTTTTGGATACCAACGGATAGTTTTATGAATTGGCATTACTACAAACTAAATGCTGATACCGGTGATCATTGGCAGGTTAGACCTGAAACATCCCAATTGCAACGTATAGAAGCAATGGTGATGACTAAATATCCGACGATTTATTTAGGTAGAGAAACTATAATTATGGAAATAACTTATTATGATTTAAATTGGAGAGATACTGTTATTAACCAGTTTTCGTGGCCAAGGTTTACAATGACTCTTGGATATGGGATTGGAGAAATAATGGAATTTGATGAAGAACCCGGCTCTCTTGAAAGAATACTAACAGGATGCATAATTAAAGGAGATACAATAGGAATAATTACTTCGGTATTTGATGAGAAGCTTATGTTAACTTCGTTTGAATTATTTCAAAACTATCCCAACCCGTTTAACCCTTCAACAATAATCAAATTCAGTTTAACAGAACCGCAAAAAGTAAAATTAACTATTTATTCTCTATTAGGTGAAAAGATCAAAGTATTAGTAGATGATTTTAGATCATCAGGAACTCATTCTGTAATATTTAATGCTAGCGGACTAACAAGCGGCGTATATATATATACTATAATTGCAGGCAACAGTACTACATCAAAAAAACTTGTTTTATTAAAATAGAATTTTTAAGGAGTAAGAAATGAAAAGATTTATTTATCAAGTATTTATAATGCTATTATTAGGCTTTACAAAATTATTTTCTCAAGAAGTTAAAATGCAATGTTTTCCGGCTGGACAAGAAAACATCTGGGCAGGACAAATAGGTGGATACACAATAACTTCAACAGGTACTCTAAATGTTTTGTTCATATTTGCTCAATTTCCTGACGATAATTTTGATGTTTCAAATTCAACGTGGGTAAAAGGTCAATCTCCTACAAATATGCAAAATTGGATTGATCAATCCTGGAGTACTAATCCAAAGCAGGGTTCAATGACGCATTACTTTAATGAAATGTCATTTAACAAATTTAAGTTTATTGGAAAAACTTTATCAGTTATTACGCCACATACACGTCAATGGTATTTGGATAATAAGAAAAGCCGCGGAGATATACATAAAGAAATAATACAGCAAGTTGATCAAAGTTTTGATTTTGCGCAGTTTGACAATTGGGATTTTGAAGGAGAGTATAACCATATAAATAGACAAGATGGAATTGTAGATATGGTGATAGTGGTATGGAGAAATATTGCACATGAATATCCAACAAATCCAATTGATTCTGTAAATATAATTTATAATAAACTTGATATGGGTAGTCAGGGAACATTAGGTGGCAGCGAATTTACAGTTGATAATGGCTTGCGGAAAATTAAAACGGGTTTTTGGCCAAATTTTAACAGTAATATTCCCGCAGGTTCTGGAGTAACAGTTACTGATTGGTTTACTGGAGATATGTTTATCTATAGTATACACGAATTTGCTCATTATTTAATGGGTGGAAATAGCCAGCACAATGGGCATGGATTTTGGGGAATGCTTTCTGGATGGGGTTTTAAAAGCTATATGGCAAACTCTTATGAAAGATATAGACTTGGCTGGATAAATTTAGTTACAATACAAAAATCTCCAGATCAAACAATTCAAAATGCAACTTTACCTGACTTTCTTACAACCGGAATTGCATATCGGTTTGTAATAGATGATAACAATAGTCAATACTTTTATATTGAAAATCATCAAAACCATAGTCGATGGAAAGCCCCTAATGCAACAATTGAAAATGGTATTTATATTCTAAGACAAGACGCCAGTTCTGGTGATAACAAATTCATTCAATGCCTTGTGGCTGAAGGCAGATTTGTTTGGACTGTTAACCAAGTTACACCTAATCCATGGGGAGCAGGTAATTTGCCAGTATTTAAAAAAATGCAAGCTGATAGAGTAAATGGTTATCACGATTTGGAAGATATACCTTGGGTATGGAACAACTTTAATAAAGCTCCTGTGCCAATTCATTTTACAGAAAATGATATTGGTCAACCCGTTTTAGATGTAAAACACAATGGTGATGGAAATGATGCATTTAGAATAGGTTATAACGAAATATGGTCACCATACAGTAATCCAAATTCTCAAAGTAAAAACAAAATTCCTACTCCTTTTGGTATTAAGCTTAATAGTATTTCCAATGGTGTATATTCTATTGATATTTATGTTAATAAATCTATTGAAGCTCCTCCATCCAAACCGCAAAACCTAAAATATACTCCACAATATGGTACTGAATTAGAAATTACGTGGGATTATAACATCGAACCTGATATAGCATCTTATGAAGTTTATCGCTATGGTGGCAAATCAGGTGCATTTTGGAGCAAAATAAAAACTACTAATCTTAACCGTTATATTGACAAGAATTTTGAGTATTCTAATCCAGATTTTGATTTTATTGTGAAATATAAAATTAGAGCTGTTGACACTCAAAATAAGTTCTCTGTATTTAGTGATTTGATTGAAGTACCAGTTAATTCCAATAAAAAAATATCAATACCTAAAGAATTAGAAAAAAGCTACCAGTTGTTTTCCAATTACCCAAACCCGTTCAATCCAACTACAACAATAATTTATTCTATAAAAGATGCAGGATTGGTAAGTATTAAAGTGTACGATATTTTAGGATCAGAAGTAGCTGAATTAGTGAATGAAAACAAGGAAGCAGGTTACTATTCTTTAGAGTTTAATGCATCAGAATTGCCAAGCGGTTTTTACATATACAAACTACAAACTGGTGATTTTGTCTCGTCCAAGAAGATGATTCTACTCAAATAACCTTTGCAATCACAAACCCAATTCTCAAAAAGAATTGGGTTTGTTTAATTTTTTAACAGCTAAATTATTTCATCGCTCTTATATTCCAAACGCTGTGCACTTGACTCTCTGTGCTCACATTTTTCCCGTGTGTCCAAATCCGCCTTCCCCGCGCTCAGATGAATTCAAATCATCTACAGCAACCATTTTTGCAGTATAAACTTTTGAAACTAATAATTGTGCAATTCTATCGCACTCGAAATCTTAAAATCTTCCTTGCTAAAATTCATCATGATAGCGCCAATAAAAAGCGAAATAAATGCAAAAGTCTAATTAAAACATTTGCAAACTATTCATAAAAGATAGTTGTATAAAATAGGCTTATTGGCTAATTTTACACCTCAAAATTTTAACGGAGATTGAATTTATAATGAGCGAGATCAAAGGCAAAATAATTCAGATTATCGGACCTGTTGTTGATATTGAATTTGAAAACCAGCATCTACCTAAAATTTATAATGCTATAAAAATTCCTCGCACTTCTACTGAAGGAAAACAGGAAGTTTTAATAGTGGAAGTTCAGCAGCATCTCGGGCAAGATAGAGTGCGCGCAGTTGCAATGGACTCTACTGACGGACTTGTTCGAGGTATGGATGTGTTTGATACAGGCGGTCCGATTTCTGTTCCTGTTGGTCCCGGTACTCTTGGAAGATTAATTAACGTTATTGGTGATGGAATTGACGGACTTGGTGAAATCAGAGCGGTTAAAAGATATCCAATACACAGACCGGCGCCTGTGTTTGAAAATTTATCAACTCAATCAGAGATGTTTGAAACTGGCGTTAAAGTTATTGATCTGATGGAGCCATACAGCAAAGGCGGTAAAACAGGCTTGTTCGGTGGAGCAGGTGTGGGTAAAACAGTTATTATTCAGGAATTGATTAATAATATTGCAAAACAGCATGGCGGATATTCAGTATTTGCAGGTGTTGGCGAACGTACTCGCGAAGGAAATGATCTCTGGCTCGAAATGAAAGAATCCGGTGTTATTGATAAAACTGCACTTGTATTTGGTCAAATGAATGAACCACCGGGAGCAAGATTACGAGTTGCTCTTACTGGTCTTGCAATCGCAGAGTATTTTAGAGATGAAGAAAGAAGAGATGTTCTTTTATTTATTGATAACATTTTCCGTTTTACTCAGGCAGGCTCGGAGGTTTCCGCATTACTTGGCAGAATGCCTTCTGCTGTTGGTTACCAGCCAAACCTTGCTACCGAAATGGGGGCTTTGCAAGAGCGTATCACATCAACCGATAAAGGTTCAATTACATCTGTGCAGGCAATTTATGTACCTGCAGATGACTTAACAGATCCGGCACCTGCAGCAGCTTTTGCACATCTTGATGCTACAACTGTGTTGAGCAGACAAATTTCCGAACTCGGTATTTATCCCGCAGTTGATCCGCTTGATTCAACATCACGAATTCTTGAGCCCGGCATTTTAGGGCAGGAACATTATGATGTTGCAAAAAATTGTAAGGAGATTTTGCAGCATTATAAAGACTTGCAGGATATTATAAACATACTTGGTATGGATGAACTTTCGGACGAAGATAAAATAGTGGTTCGCAGGGCAAGAAGGATTCAAAGATTTTTTAGCCAGCCTTTCCATGTTGCCGAAGCATTTACAGGCAAGGCTGGTAAGTATGTTAAATTGGAAGATACAATTAGAGGATTCAAAGGAATTATTGATGGCAAATATGATGATCTGCCGGAATCAGCTTTTATGTATGTTGGCGTTATTGAAGAGGCAGTTGAAAATGCAAAGAAAATGGCAGGCTAATGACTGAATTATTTCTCGAAATAGTTACCCCTTCAAAATTTGCTTTTAAAGGCACTGTAAAATCAGTTACTGTTCCGGGTACTAAAGGCAGATTTCAAGTACTAAAAAACCACGCACCAATAATAAGCACAATTGATATTGGGTTAATAAAAGTTGAATTGACAGAAGGAAAAGTAAATTATTACTCAACTGCCGGCGGTACTATAGAAGTATTAGATAATAAAGTATCTGTTTTAGCCGATTCAATTGAACTGGTTACAGACATTGACATTGATCGTGCAAAACAGGCTATGCAAAGAGCTGAAGAAAGATTGTCTGCAAGAAACAACGAAATAAATATTGCACGCGCTCAATCTGCTTTAGCAAGAGCTACAAATCGAATAAGCATTTACAATAAATATTACAATCAATAAAGAAAAAGCGAGTCCCAAAACTCGCTTTTCAACTTTCAATGCTAAATAAATTACAATTTGCATTATATCAAAAATTTGCCTCCTTTTGATTTTACACTTTGGAATACAACTCGTTTACTGTATCCCAGTTAATAACATTCCACCAGTTATCAACATATTCGGGTCTTCTGTTCTGATATTTTAGATAGTAAGCATGTTCCCAAACATCCAGCCCTAAAACAGGTGTGCCTTTTACTTCTGCAACATCCATTAAAGGATTATCTTGATTGGGCGTTGAACTAACCACAAGTTTGCCTTCCTTAACAACTAACCAAGCCCAGCCGGAGCCGAACCGTGTTGCCGCTGCCGCATTAAATTTAGTTTTAAAATCATCAAATGAACCGAAAGTAGAATTAATTGCTTCAGCAATTTTGCCTGTTGGAACGCCGCCACCGTTTTGTTTCATCAAAGTCCAGAATAACGAATGATTCCAATGACCGCCGCCGTTATTTCTTATAGCTGCAGGCGCTTTAGAAATTGAAGTAAATAATTCTTCAAGAGATTTGCCTTGAAATTCAGTTCCATCAACTGCCTTGTTTAAATTTGTAACATAAGCATTATGATGTTTAGTGTGATGTATTTCCATCGTTGTTTTATCAATATACGGTTCTAACGCATCGTAAGCGTATGGAAGCTGGGGCAATTCAAAATTAGCCATTGTTTTTGTACTCCTTAAATTATTTGAAATGTTATTTAAATTCTTTTCAATTCCGCCAAAAGCAGAAACAACAGGTATTGCGCTAAGTGCGAATAAAAATTTTCTGCGCTGCATTTTATAATCCTTTTATTAATTGATTAAACATTAAACGAATCGCCGCATCCGCAAGTAGAAGTAGCGTTCGGATTATTAAATTCAAAACCTTTGCCGTTTAGTCCATCGGAAAAATACAAATTGGTTCCTGCTAAATAGAAAAGGCTTTTTCCGTCAATAAAAAGTTTTATTCCATCCTGTTCAATAATCGAATCACCTTCTTTCGATTCCGGATCGAAACCTAAAGAATATGTAAAGCCCGAGCATCCGCCGCCTTTAACGCCGACGCGCAATCCAAATTCTTCGGGAATTTTGTTTTCTTCCATTATCCGTTTTATTTCCGCAACGGCTTTAGGAGATATTGTTATTTCAGATTCAATTTGCTGATTACTCATATATGTACCTATATTTTTATTGTTAAAAAGAAAATGGGTCGCCGGGTTTAGTAGTAACAAAATCGGGATAGTTCAGCTTCCAACTTTGTTCGCCGGTTTTTATAAAAATTCCTTTAGTTTCATAGTGATCCGAAAATTGCTTTGATAATGAAGACGCCTCATTATCGGTTAGATGTTTGCCTTTATTATCCATAAAGTGCATCAGTCCGTACTGAAAATCTCTTGAAAATAAAGTTGAATTATGAAAAACAGGAAACTTTGCTCTAAGATAGTTTAAGAAAATTTGTTCTTCGTTTTTCAGATCGCCTAAAATTTGTGAAATATTATTTTGTGCCATTTTTCTTCATCTTTTAATTATTAAATGTTGTTTTATTGGAATACATCCAATTGTAATTATAAATAGTTTCACTGCACTTTTGATTCAACAAAAGTACATCAAATTATACTTGCTAATTTTGTTTCGTAAAATATCCTGTCAATTTTTTTCTGCACTTCTGCAAGTGGATCACGGATTTTACAGCAATCAGAATAACTGCAATCATTATTCGAATCTTCTCGTAAACAATTGGTTATCTGATAATCCGGTTCAACTGCTTTTATAAGATCAATCAAAGAAATTTCTAAAGGATTCTGCTTCAAAGAATATCCGCCTTTTACGCCCTGATACGAAATTACAATATTGTTTTTTGCAAGGCTTTGCAGCACCTTAGCAACAAGCTCAAATGATAACTTGTAATTTTCTGCAATTTCTTTTGCAGTAACTGCGCTGCCATGATTTACTTCTGCCATATATTTGGCAGCCATTAACGCATATTCGGATTTCTTTGATAACTTTAACATAAATAAGACTAAAACAGTCGGGTATAAACTTAAAATAAAAGTGCAATAAATGCAAGAAGAATTTTAAATTCTAAAATCCCAGCATCTGAATTGATATTTTAGCTAAATCAATAAGCGGGGTAAAATAAATTCCAAGGATAAGAACAGGTGCAAGCAGTAAAATAATTACAATAAAATTGATTGGTGAAAGCTGCAATTCAATCTTCGTATCTGTTTTAACCAAAAACATTGCACGCAAAACACGAACATAATAGTAAAGCGAAACAACAGTATTTAATAATGCGATAACAGCAACAGTTATCATGTTAGCATCAACCAAAGCAATAAACAGGTACAATTTAGCAATGAATCCCGCAGTTGGCGGCAAACCTGTAAGCGAAATAAAAAATATGGAAAGTGAAGTTGCAAGGAAAGGAAGAGAATATCCCAATCCTTTATAATCATCAAGTTCTTCGGAGTTTATTTTGTTTGCAATTAACATCACAATGTAAAAAGCGCCGAGGTTCATAAACATATAAATTGCAAAGTAAATTAAAACAGCAGCCAAACCTTGATCTGAAAGAACTGCAACACCAAGCATTAAATAACCAGCGTGTGCAATACTTGAATAAGCGAGAAGCCGTTTTAAATTATCCTGCCATAAGGCTGCAAAATTTCCAAAAGTCATTGTAATTATTGAAAACAAAACGAGTAATGCTTGCCAATCAACATAGTTTATTAGCTGCCAATCTCCAAAATCGGAAACGCCCTGAATTGAAGTAATCTTTAAAAATCTAATTAAAACAGCAAAACCAGCCGCTTTACTTGCGATAGAAAGAAATGCAGTAATTGAAATAGGTGCGCCTTCATAAACATCAGGTGTCCAGAAATGGAACGGCACAATAGAAATTTTAAATCCAATACCGGCAAAGATCATTATAATAGAAACCAAAAGAGTAAGCTTATCTACATTAGCTAAAGGAAGCAATGAGTTAATTTCATAAAGATTTGTTGAGCCTGTAATTCCGTATAAAATAGAAATTCCGAATAACATAATTCCGGATGAAGCTGAGCCGTAAATAATATATTTAAGAGAAGCTTCGCTGTTTCTAACAGATGTTTTTACAAATCCTGCTAAAACATAAGATGAAAGCGAAAGCAATTCCAAAGAAAGATAGATTAGAATTAAATCGGTAGCCGAAACCATAATAAACATTCCGATTACCATTCCGAAAATCAATGAGTAATACTCGCCATGTCTATCACTACAAGATTTAATTTCTTTGGATGAGATTGAAAAGAGAACAATAAATGCTGTAGAAATTAGAATTAACAACTTGAAGAAAGATGAGAAACTATCTATTGAAAGAGATGGAGCCTGATTAATAGTAACGAATGCTGCCTTAACATTTCCGAATGATGATACAACAAGAATGAAAGCAATTGCTAATCCTGCTAAAGAAATAAGCGGCAGTAATTTATTCTCTTTATTAAAGATCAGGTTATAAATTACTAATGCAACAAGAGTAAGCGATAATGCTATCTCAGGATAAATTGCTTGAATATTTTCTAATAAAGTTGTTGAAATCAATGTTGTTACTCAATGTTAAAATGAATTTATCGGATGATAAAACGCCTGCGCATTAATTATTAACTTAACCATTGCATTAACAGATGCATTCATAATATTAAGCATTGGTGAAGGATTAACGCCAAGATAAATTATAATTATAGTTAACGGAACAAGCATAAAATATTCTCGCGTTGTAAGGTCAGTTAACTCATTCCATTTTTCAGGAAGTGTACCGAGATAAACTCTTTGCAATGTCCAAAGCATATAAGCGGCGCCAAGTAAAATACCAAGTGTAGAAATTACAGTGATAACTCGTGAAGTTTCTGAACCGAATCCGCCAAGAAAAACCAATGCTTCGGAAATAAAGCCGCTTAAACCTGGCAGCCCAATTGCAGCAAAAAAAGCGATGGTTACAAATCCTGTATAAATAGGCATTTGTTTTCCAAGTCCGCCAAATGCATCAAGATCACGTGTATGTGCGCGATCATAAATAACACCTACAATTAAGAAGAGCATTGCAGTAATAGTTCCGTGATTAAACATTTGCAATACTGCGCCGGATATGCCCATTGTGTTTAACGATGCCATACCAAGCATTACAAAGCCCATGTGCGAAACGGATGAATAAGCAATTAATTTCTTAAAATCTTTTTGAGCCATTGCGCAAAGTGCGCCGTATATAATATTTATCATACCAAATAATGCAATGTACCAGCTAAGTTGATATGTTAATTCAGGGAAAACAGGATAAGAAATTCTAAGTATTCCGTAAGTACCCATTTTTAACAAAACGCCAGCAAGTATAACACTAATTGCGGTTGGAGCTTCCACGTGTGCATCCGGCAGCCAGGTGTGGAATGGAAACATTGGTATTTTAATAGCAAACCCAATAAAGAGTGCTATGTAAGCAACAAATCTTAAATTATTTGGATTAAGCGGTGATAATATACCATCCTGCGTAAAGTTAGCAGGATCCATCATGGATAATAAATTAAATGTAAATACTTTTGATCCGTCTGCAAGTGTTTCCATCGAACTAAAATAAAGCCCGATCATTACTAGCAAAATAAAAACGCTGCCGAGTAAAGTATAAAGGAAAAACTTTATTGCTGCATATTCTCTGCGAGGTCCGCCCCAGATTCCGATTAAGAAATACATTGGCAGAAGCATCAATTCCCAGAAAATATAGAACAGGAAAAAATCAAGAGAAACGAAAACTCCCATCATTCCGGTATCGAGCAAAAGGAACATTGCAAAATATCCTTTAATGGATTTATCAATATTCCATGAGGAAAGTGTTGCTATAAATGTTACAATTGCAGTAAGTAAAACAAGCGGAACACTAAGCCCATCAACGCCAAGGAAATAATCAATCTTAATTTTTCCAATCCACGAAAAGCCGGAAATATCAATCCACCTGAATTTTTCAATAAACTGGAAAGAACTTGCGTCGTTTACTCCGCCTGCTGAATAATTAAAACCCATCACCAGGAAAACAGAAAAAACAACCTGAAGTCCGGTTATGATAAGGGTAGTAATTCTTATAGCCTGTGCCTGCGCTTTGGGCAGCATCAGTACTATTATCATTCCCGCTATTGGAAGGAATGTTAGAAACGATAGTAAAGGAAAATTATTCATTGTTATGATACCTGTATTTCAAACTTTATTATTTAAATATGAACACCAAAATAATTAACGAGAATATAACCAGAACGATGTAGGTTTGAACTTTTCCTGTCTGTACTCTGCGAAGTATCAAACCAATAAAACCACTTATATAAGCAGAGAGATTAACAATTCCGTCAACAACTATTCTATCAAAACCACCGACAAAGAAAGCAAATCTTCTGGTAACTTCGGCGGAGCCGTTTACAATTCCATCAATAATTTTTGCATCAAACCAGTAAAGCATTTTACTTAAACCAAGCAAGCCGGCAACAAATGTTTTGTGATATAATTCATCAAAGTACCATTTGTTGAGTGAAAAATTGTAAAGCGGTTTAATTGAGCCTGCAAGTTTTTCAACATTTACTTTTTTCCATTGATAAAAAACGAATGCTGTAAGTATGCCCGCTATGGCAACAAATAACGATAAGAACATTGCCGGATAATGTGCAGAGTGCATTGCTTCAACGTAATGTTCGGAATAAGTATTAGAACTCCAGATTAATTTTGTTCCCGGTTCAACATATTTCTTCATGAATTCGAAAGTAAACTCTGCAGGTGTTGAAATAACCGGCTGCGGAATCCAGCTTGTTAAAAACCAGCCTTGATCTGCACTAAATGGATTTGGAGTGTACCATATAAAGATTGATAATCCTGCGAGTACAACCAACGGCATAGCCATAACAAAAGGAGATTCGTGAGCATGCTCAAATTTGTGTTGGTCTTTCGGTTCGCCGTGGAATGTAAGAATGATTAATCTGAACATATAAAATGCTGTTAGCAATGCAACTAAAAATCCTACTATCGGAAAAATCCAGTAACCCGTTAACGAACCAAATGCAACTGCACTTGCTAAAATTCCATCTTTGCTTAGAAATCCTGATGTTAACGGAATACCTGAAATTGCAAGTGATGAAATAAGAAATGTGGCGTAGGTTAAAGGCATCTTCTTTCTCAAACCGCCCATATTTCTTATATCCTGTTCGTGGTGCATCGAATGAATTACAGAACCGGAACCGAGAAACAAGCATGCTTTAAAGAACGCATGAGTTACAAGATGGAAGAATGCAAACTTGTAAGCGCCAACGCCAAGAGCCATAACCATATAACCAAGCTGCGAAACTGTTGAATAAGCTAAAACTTTTTTAATATCATTTTGTGTAAGTGCAATTGTAGCAGGAATAAATGCCGATAACATTCCGATTACTGCGATAAACATCATTGCATCGGCGGTTAGTAAGCCGAATATTCTAATTGTAAGATAAACGCCGGCGGCAACCATTGTTGCGGCATGAATCAGTGCGCTAACGGGTGTTGGACCTTCCATTGCATCGGGAAGCCAAACATGCAATGGGAATTGTGCCGATTTACCGATTGCGCCCATAAACAATAATATGCCTGTAACAGTTAACCAAAAATCGGAGTTGAATGGAAGTTTACCAAGTGCAATTGAACCGAATATCTCAGAAAATGAAAATGTATTGTATGTTAAAAATAATATCATTATTCCGGCAAACATTCCAATATCGCCAATCCTGTTTACAAGAAATGCTTTTTTACCTGCATCGGCGGCGGATTTCTTTTCAAACCAGAAGCCGATTAAAAGATATGATGATAATCCAACCAATTCCCAGAAAATGTACATCATTAAAATGTTGTTTGTAAGTACAATTCCGTTCATAGAAAAAGTAAAGATTCCGAGATAAGCAAAGTAGCGGTTATACCTTGCATCGCCTTTCATATAAGCAATGGAGAAGTAATGAACAAGCGCGCTGATTAAAGCAACTACAAACAACATTAAAACTGTGATGTTGTCTATCATAAATCCAAGTTTAATAACGATTGTATCACTAAGTCTGTACCATTCAATTTCGGAAGTGAATGTACGAATCATATTATCATAATTAGAAAGTTTACCAAAGGCAACTACAATAGAAAGTATAAGTGTAACAGAAATGATAAAAACTTCAAACAAATAAATTGATTTTACTTTTTTGCCAAGTAAAAGTGTAACGGCAAAGCCCAGCAAAGGCAGGAATAAAATAGCGAGCGAAATATTAATTAAACCGTTTTCAGTCATTTATCAATCTCTCAAATTATCCACTTCATCAATGTTTACAGTTGATAAAGTTTTGTAGATGTTTAACACAATAGCCAGAGCAATTGCAGCTTCGGCGGCGGCAAGTACGATAACAAATAATGCCATAAGATGCCCTTGCAAACCAAAATTTCCAAACCTTGAAAAAGCAATGAAATTTATATTAGCAGCGTTTAGAATTAGTTCAACTCCCATTAAAACCAATATTGCATTTTTACGTGTAACAATAGCATAGATGCCCATGCTAAAAAGCAAAGAGCTAACAACTAAAAAATGATTCAATCCAACTTCAATCATGCTTTTTGCCTTCTTGCAATTGATGCAGCGCCTATTAGCGCAATTAAAAGTATTATTCCAAGTAATTCAAAAATCAAAACATATTCTTCAATAAGCAGCCTGCCGAGCATTGCAGTTGTGGCTTGAGGCGCTCCAACCGGATTTTTTTTCCAATCAGAAACAACCAGCGCAGCAATTAATGTACCTGAAAGAAAACCAACGCCAAGAATTGCCGGAATTACATTTATTGTTCCAGTTTTAATTTCCACATTTGTAATTTTATTTGTGAGCATAACACCAAACAGCAGCAGAATTAAAATTCCACCTACATAAACGATTAGTTGAACAATCGCAACAAAATCTGCACCGAGCAAAACATAAATTCCTGCAACACCAAAAAAAGTAAAGAGCAAAAAGAAAGCGGAATAAATTATGTTGCGGTTAGTAACAACAAAAAATCCTGATACAAGAGTAATTGCGGCAAATAAATAAAATATAGCGGTGTAAGTATAATCCATTTTATTTTACCTCCGGTTCATCTTTTTTAACATCAGGCTTGGGAGCGGCGGCAGCTTTAAGTTTTTCAGCTTCTTTTTCGGCATTAAACTTTGCAAGGTTATCCCGTTTTTCCTGTCGCTCTTCTGGGGTTAATGTTGCAAAATCATAAACTAATCTATCGCGTTCCCATTCGGAAAATTCAAACACATCGGTCATATAAATACACTCTGTTGGACATGGAAATACACATAATTGGCAATAGCAGCATTTCGCAAAATCAATTGTAAAATTGGTTACCCAAAGGGCTTTCTTTTTTCCGTTTGATGTTTTTCCAAGGTCTTCGCCCGGTAATGATTTTGTTGTTTCAATATCTATACAACTTACAGGGCAGGCACGCGAACATTGATCGCACCCGATGCAATCATCCATATTAACGTAAAGCCTGTTTCTTTCTCTTTCGGGCAGTTGAAGTTTTACTTCGGGATATTGAATTGTTACCGAAGGAACGAACATGTGTTTAAACGTTATCTTCATTCCTACAAAAATTGTGTAGAGAGCTGTATAGATATTTCCTAAGTATTCTTTCATTATAAAATTGAAATCAATCCGATGATTAAAAGATTTACAAATGCAATCGGAATTAAATATTTCCAACTGACTGTCATTAACTGATCAACTCTAAGACGGGGTAGCGTCCAGCGCAGCCACATCTGAACAAAAACAAAAAACACACCTTTTACAGTAAACCATCCAAATTGCTCGAAAGGAACTAACCACTCGGCGCCTATTAAATTTCCAAAGTAACCAATTGGGGACTGATATCCACCGAGAAAAAGAGCAACAACAATTGCAGAAACCGCAAACATATTTGCATATTCCGATAAGAAAAACATTGCGAATTTCATTCCTGAATACTCAGTGTGATAACCTGAAACAAGTTCTGATTCGGCTTCAGGAATATCGAATGGCGTTCTGTTTACTTCGGCAAGTGTGCTGATATAAATAATTAAAAATCCGATAAACATAAAAGGAATCAAAATAAACTTTGATAATGATAAACCGGGTCCGCCAAGTATGTACCAGTTAAGAATATTTCCGGTTTGCATTTCACTTAATGTATGCAGGCTCATTGTTCCGCTTAACATAACCACACTTAGCATAACAAGCATAGTAGGAATTTCATAACTTACAATTTGCGCAACTGAGCGCATTGAGCCGAGCAGTGAATATTTGTTGTTTGATGCCCAGCCTGCCATTAAAATTCCGGCAACTACCAATCCGGTTACTGCAACGATATAAAACATACCAAGATCAATTTCGGTGCCTATAAATATGCTTGCAAAAGGTATTGCCGCAAACGCAGCATAACTGCCTGCAAACACAATTATCGGTGCAAGATTGAATAAAAGTTTATCGTTATCTTTTGCAACAATATCTTCTTTTTGAATGAGTTTTAAAATATCAGCGATAGTTTGTTTCCAGCCGTGCCAGCCTGTTCTCATTGGTCCAAGTCTATCCTGCATGTGTGCAGAAACTTTTCTTTCTAAGTAAACGGCAAACAAAGCAAAAGGCAGAATAAATGTGAACAACGGAAGTAAACTCATTACAATACCGGATAAAATCGGGCTGCCTGTCAGATCAACTAAAAAATCATACATCATCTGTCAATCTCTCCTAAAACAATATCAATACTTCCGAGTATTGTAACAACATCGGCAACCATATAACCTTTGCAAAGCTCATTCAAAACTTGCATACTCACAAATGAAGGCGCTCTAACTTTAACGCGATATGGACTTGTTGAGCCATCGCTTATTATAAAATAGCCTAATTCGCCGCGTGGATTTTCAACACGGGCATAAACCTGTCCGGCGTTTGGTTTAATTCTTTTTGGAATCGCGGAAGTTACATCGCCTTCAGGAATTTGATCTATTGCTTGTTCAATTATTTTTAAGCTTTCTTCCATTTCCAGAATACGCACATAGTACCTGTCCCAGCTATCACCAACAGTTCCATAAGTGCCTTTACCAACCGGAATTTCATAATCAAACTTGTGATAGACTGAATACGGATCATCTTTTCTTATATCCCACTTAAATCCTGAGCCCCTTAAATTAGGACCCGAAACGCCGTAATTAATAGCTGTTTCAATCGGAAGAATTCCAACGTTTGCTGTTCTATCAATAAAAATTCTGTTGTGGCTAAGCAAGTTATCTACTTCTTTTAGATTTGGTCTAAATTCTTTTATAAAATCTTTTGTTTTTCTTATAAAGTCGGGATGAATATCGTGTGATAATCCGCCAACCCAGATGTAATTATAAAGTAAACGTGCGCCGCAGGTAATTTCAAAAAGATGAAGGATTGTTTCTCTATCCCTAAAACAAAATAGAAAAGGCGTGAAAGCGCCGATATCTGCGCCGTAAGTTCCAAGCGCTACAAGATGAGATGCAATGCGCTGAAGCTCTGCCATAATAACTCTTATATACTCAACGCGTTCCGGCACCTGAATACCGAGCATTTTTTCCATAGCAATTGCATAACCAAATTCGTTGCCCATCGAAGCGAGATAATCCATTCTATCAGTGTATGGAACGATTTGGGGATAAGTCATAGCCTCGCAATGTTTTTCAAAACATCTGTGTAAATAACCGATGTGTGGAATTACTTTAACAACAATTTCACCTTCTAAAACAAGCTCAAGCCGAAGCACGCCATGTGTTGATGGATGCTGTGGACCCATATTCAAAACCATTTCTTCTGTTCTGATGGCTGAGTTTTTAGTATTTAGTTTTGAGTTGTTTGACATTCTATTTTAGTATTTAGTATTTAGTACCGAGTATTTAATAATTAGTATTTAGTACATAGTATTTAGTAACGAGTATTTAGACATCTTAACTTGTCTTTTTTAGTGATTTCATTAAACCAGAAATCATTTTTTGCAGTTCATCAATGTAAAAACTCGAATCGTGTAATTCATCTTTAGTTATATATTCCAAATCGAATGATAAAATCATTTGAGTATCCAATTCACAAGATGAAGCATAAGCAATTTCTAAAAACCTTGAAAATTCCTTATTAGAAAGATGACCAGCACCTTCTGCAATATTGGAAGGAATAGAAATAACTGCTCTTCTTATTTGAGAAGTAAGAGAAAATGTTTCCTCTTTAGGAAAATTACTTGTGAGAACATAAATGAACTTCACAAGTTCTCTTGCTTTTTGCCAAACTTTCAACTCTTTAAAATTGTGCAATTAAAATCTCCGTATTCCATACTCAATACTCAATACTAATTACTCAATACTAATTAGTAAATACTCAATAAGGGACTTTCATTCCCTGATAAAATTCAGGATTTTCATAATCTTTCCTCAATGGATATCCGGCATCCCAATCGTAAGGCATTAATATTCTTCTTAAATCCGGATGATTGATGAATATAATACCAAACATATCATAAGCTTCGCGTTCGTGCCAATCAGCTGATTTCCATACTTCTGTAACTGTAACAACTTCGGGTTTATTTCTATCTGTTGTAACTTTTAATAATATTTTATGTTTTAAACTTGTAGATTCTAAATGATAATAAACGCTTAATAAACCTGCTTTTATTTCATCAACGCCGGATAGATTAACTAATGAATCAAATAATAGTTCTGATGAATCTTTTAGAAACATGGTAATCTTATCAATTTCCAAAGCAGGAACAATGATGATAGCCTCAGTTGGTAAATCTGTTTTTAATTCTATTGATGAACTGGAAAAGTTCTCTTTAATGATATTGAATAATTCTTCAGCGTTTTTCATACAGCCTTTTTAACCAAACTTTCGTTTCTAATTTTTTCCTGAAGTTTAAGCAGTCCTTCAAGGAGCGCTTCGGGGCGAGGAGGACAGCCGGGAACATAAACATCAACAGGAATTACTCTATCAATACCTTTTAAAACGTGATAACCGTGTTCCCAGTAAGGACCGCCGCAGTTAGAACAGCTTCCCATAGATATAATATATTTTGGGTCGGGCATTTGTTCGTAAAGTCGTTTTATTCTTGTAGCCATTTTAAGAGTAACAGTTCCTGATATAATAATAATATCAGCCTGGCGTGGCGATGGACGCGGAATAACGCCGAATCTATCAAAGTCATAATGCGATGCGGATGTTGCCATCATTTCGATTGCACAGCAAGCTAATCCAAAACTAACCTGCCAAAGTGAAGATAATCTAGACCAGTTAAGTAAATCTTCTAATTTTGCAACAACAATATTACCATCTGTAAATTCAGTATCTAAAAAACTCATTAAATCAAACCTTTGCCAATTCTTTATTTATTTCATCAACGGCTTTACTACTTTTAATAGTTGGAGGATTAACAACAGGCTTTTCCCATTCAAGATCGCCTTTTCTCCATTCATAAGCCATTCCCAAACCGAGCAGTAATAAGAAAACGCCGCCAATTAAAAAACCGGTCATTCCATAATCTTTATAAACCAAAGCCCATGGAATTAAAAGTACAACTTCAACATCAAAGATTAAAAATATAAGTGCAACAACGTAAAACCTGATGTTGAATTTAATCCAGGGAGAACCTTCAGGATTTTCACCGCACTCATAAGTAGTTAATTTTTCGAAGGTTGGTCTTTTAGGACGAACTAATTTTGCGAGATATACAATTCCAACAACAAATATGATTGCCATTAGAATAAATATGAAAGCTTTTCCGAATTCTGTGAGCATTATTTTATAAAAATTTTGAGCCAAAATTACAATTGCTTGTTTGCAATGTCAAGAAATCTTTTTGGAATTTAAAAAAGTGCAAAGTAATCCAAGTTATTTATCCGATTTATTTTTACAGATTACATTAGTTGAAATAGCAACACTTAAAAACCCATATTAGGATTTTTGGGTAAGAAAGTTGATTGAAATAACAAATACTTGATAAAATAAAACGATTATAAAAAAGTAATAAAAAGGGATTCCCATTTTCTCATCATCCTCTTGAATTAATATGCTGCTGCTAAAGTAAAAGATAAAATATAAGTATATGTTCAAGTTCAAGTTCAAGTTCAAATGAAAATAGGTGTCAACAATTCATCATAAATTATTGCCAACCAGCAAACATAAATATTTTATAAAATTATTGACTTTGATAAGTTGAAAGCATACGTTCGCAGTAGCAGAACAAAAATAATATTATAGTTAGGAGAATAAGTATGATGAACCATTACATAGTTCGTGATAATTGTCTTGACAGACCGCCGGAAACAATTAAATTGTTTTACCGAACACCGAACACCGAACACCGAACACCGAACACCGAACACCGAACACCGAACACCGAACACCGCGGAACAAACCACAAATAACAACACAACAATTTATAGAAAGGGGGAATTGAAATGACTACGAAATCAAACTTCCTTCACCTTGCGTTAAGCCCTCTCCGCTCTGCAACGAATGACCACCGCCTGACAACGAATGACAAAGCCTTCTTCCACTCTGCGCTAAGCCCTATGCGCATTGCAACGAATGACAACCGAATGACCACAAATGACAATTTTCTCCGCTCTGCAACGAATGACAACCATAATCACAAATTAAATTCCATATTCCATCAAACATCAACCATTATACATTTTGCCTTGCTCTTTGCGCTAATCCTATTCAGTACTTCATTTTCTCAAACAATAATAAAAGAGAAAGTGGAGATAAAACCACAGCAAACACTTGAAACAACAGCCAACACATTTTCTGGAAGGCACACAGTACAAGCAGAAGTACAATGGACACCAGCCCAATGGTTAGGCTTTAGTTGGCATTCTGCAGATTGTGATGGTGGTATTTCTCCGGATAATCCAGTGGATTGGACCGAAGGACACCACAGTGCTACATACAGCAATGTGCGCGAAGGACCAATAAAGATAACTACAGCATTTGCTTTGAATTGTTATGAATGGCCAACAATTACAGGAAGATACCAATTATATGTTGACGGAGTACAAATTTATAATAAACCATTTACAATTACAGGCGGATGGTGTCTATTCGGTAGCCCGCCCCGTTTAGAAATAAAATATTTTATACCTTATGCTTTAGCAGCGGATTTTGACATTTACGCTTATGATGTTTTTAGTTGTCCCCCCTCAGAGCAATTAGCAAATATTTCAATTTCGCCTGATTTTAAATGTGGACAAGGATATATTGATACATTGACTGATAAAATAAATTTAAATATTACTGAAGGTGGTGAATATATTTCTTTTTTGGCTAATGGAATAAAAACAGATAATGTTAGTTTCTACTATTGGGAAAGAGTTAAAGTCGGTTATCAATATGATTATGACGGTTTAGTAATTGATACAGTAAAAAAGGACATTAATATTCGATGTAATTGGGGAAGTATCACAAAAAATCTGAAGTTTCGATTATCACCATTAACCAGAGTATCTTTTAGTATAGAGCGCTACCCCGTATTTAAGAATATTAGTGAAACATTATTATATGGTAATTTTTATACAAAGTTTTGTATGCCTCATTTTAATAATTGTAAACTTTCAATAATAAAAGGAGAGAGTATAGCTAAACTTAGGAATCACCAAGGGGAAACAGGAACCACAATAAATATATCAAAATCATTTTATGCTAGGCAAATTTCGTTTTATTTGAGAATTGAAGACAATCATACAATACGCCCAGACACAGTAGTAATTAGAATGACTTGTGACAATTTCTTAGTTGATTCCACTGATATTCCAATAATAGTATATCCCAATCCTTTAGTTGTAGAAATTGATCCTCCAACTGTTGCTGCAGGCGATACTGCAATAATAAGAATAAAACAACTACTACCTGATAGAACGATCGTAGAAATTGATCAGGATGCCACTTTTGAGGTGGGTATGCTGGAAGGTTGTGCTGCCGGTAATTTACTTGGTGAAGATTGCTATACCGGAGAATACGGATTAAGCAGTTATATTTATGGACAGCAGCCAATTTTATTTATTGCATCTGACAGCCTTAAGGAAAAACAGAACATAGTTAAAGTTAGAGTGGGTTGGGATATTGGTTATTTGGATGACGTTTATTTTAATTCTTCGAATATTAGTAATGAAACAAAGACTAAAAACAGGGAAGATCACTTTGCAATGATAAATCATAATAAAATAGAAAGTGAAAAAATAAAAAATAATTTAACTGAAAATGAAAATATTTTGGGAAAAACAAACTATGTTGAAGAGAAAACAGCAATAAACAAAACCACCACCGAAATAAACACAAACAGCCCATCACCCAATAACCCAGTTAATAATTATTGCTTTGTTGGTGAAGTGTACAACCCATTTACCAAAGATGCTGAGTTTTTGGTGGAAAGTATATGCGATACATTAAGACCATTACTGATTGATACGCTAAAAAATAAAGTAATTACTGTGGTAACTGATTTAATGTTTAAAGTCACCCCGATGGCTGATAATGATACAATAGGGTGTCGTAGAACTAAAGATTTAGGCGGCTGGGCCTCAACAATAACACCCCCCGATATAGATCAAAAATTTAAAAATGGTTACTATTATATAGATAAGATAATGTTTACTCTTAAATGGGGGTTCTGTCCGGATAGAATAAATCAGAAATTTGGCAATCCTATAATGATTGATATAAAAAATGATTCTTTAACAGGTATAAAAAACATCGCAGAAAAAGAAGATGTACTTAATGATTTAAACAATATGATAAAATATAATGCTGTGAAAAAATATTTTCCTATCGCTTCAGTTAGGGTACACGAACTTACTCATATACAGCAATACACAGATAGCCTAAAGTACTATTATGATATTGCTCTTAAAGAAATTAACGAGGTTGAAGAGTCTCCTTCTGATTGGTGTGAAACTAATAAAATTGAAGAATTTATGGAAAAAAGAAAAGAAAAATTTGACGAAAGTCTTGGTAAGGCTCAAAGGAATTTTCTAAAAAGCCACGATGATTATAATGATAAATATGAAGAGGGAGCAAAAAATGCTGAAAATGATTATATAAAAAATACTCTAAAGCCTAAAGCAAAAGATTTCCCTTATTAAATATGGAAGGATAAAAGAAATGAAAAAAATAAACTTATTAATAACAGTAATTATAATAGTTACAATTTTTACAAATAAAGTAAACGCTCAATTTATAATTGACCATTCAACTGAAATAAAATTAAAAAGTTACGGATTAGATCCACATAATTATAATCAAGTTATAGATTCATTAGACACAAAAAATGAATATAAAAGATTATGGTTAATTGATTGGGTTGGTGAGGAAAAATTATACAACGCAATACCAAAACTTAAATCACTTTTTTATCAGAATACACAAGAGGAACATATTAGTAGAGGGATGGGACAAAAATCTAGAATATTATGGACGATTACTAAGTTAGAAGATACAGCATTTCAACAAGAATTTAGGCAAGAATTAGATTCTCTTTCCTTAGTACCAGAAGAAAATTATCGTGAAATAGGATGGTTCTCTGCATATTTAATGGAAAAACATAATGACCCTTATGGATGGCAGTATGTAAAAAGACATTTTACTCCCCCTCTTTCAAAATATTATATAAATGACTTTGAAATAAAACCATTCCTAAACTCAACTTATAGACAGGAGGCAGTAGAAACGCTTCGTCATCGTGCAGCTAATAGCGACGATATAGCATTAGAAATGCTGGCGGAAATAAAAGATCCTGAAACGGAGCAGTTAGCAGCAAATATGTCTCTACACAGTCCCAAAAGTTTTTCAAGATATATAGCTAATAAAGTATTAGAGAAGATTAATGCACCATCTTATGTAAGCACACTTAAAACAGCATTAAATACTGATGAAGAAAATAGAACTGATATATACACGAGACTTTTAAAGACAGGTCAACCAACTGTTTATAAATATGTAGTAGATATATATAAATCAAAGCAATTTCCAGCAGATAGCAGCATTATCCTACAAGAATTAGATAGTTATTACCTTGCATATCCATTTGATAGTTTAAAAGTTACATCTTTAATAGATAGCCTAACATCAGCGATAGAACAATTTTATTCATTTGGTTGGTTAGGCAATCAAGATCTTGTTAATCAATTGCAGTTATATATCTCAAATGCAAAAACATTGTACTTATCAAACGATACAGTTGCTGCTAGAGAACAATTAATAACGTTTAGAGAGAAATTAGACTACGAGCTAAGAGACACAACTGAAAGAGTAACTAGTTTTATAGAATATTATGCGTGGAAATATCTAAATAACCGTTCGTATTTTATTGGCGAAAGGATAGTGAGTGAAGAAATTACAGGCACATTGGATTCCGTTTTTCCAAATTCAGTTTTTTCAGGCAGTCCTGATATTTACGTAAAAGTCAGAGGTAGCGGATTTGACAGTTCAAACTTATTTTTTTGGAATTCAAATGCTTATTTAGATTTCAATGTTATTTCGCCAAATGAAGTTGAAATAAAAATTCCCTCAGAATTTCTATTGACTCCGTCAATTAATGGTATAAATGTTTGGGCACCATTTGTAGAGTATTCAGATTCTCTTATCTTCAAGGTAATAGAACCAACACTAAAAGTAAGTCTAAAAACCAGCACAGGCTTATTATTAACAGGCGGCAGTTTGCAATACTACGATACACAGTGGAAACCCGCCGTAAACAATGGCGACGGAACATTTACTGTTACAACAACACAGCCAACAGTAAACCTTAAACTAACCTACGATGATATGACCGCAGAGGCAAACAACGTAAATATACAGCTTGGCAGTTATGAGTTTAAGACAGTAAACGTAACCGCACAGCTAAAGAACAGCACCGGAGCATCGTTTCCATTCCCTGCTGGTAAAATAGCGTACATAGGTTACTTTACAGGCACAGTGCAAAAATCACTTGGCAATTTAACAAGCACAGTACAAAGTGTAAGTAAAGAATTGCTGCCCGGCAGCTATCAGATAAGAGTGATGTATGAATATCTTCACAATGATAAAACAGTAGAAGTAACAGGTACAAATGTAAATGTGGAATTCCAGACAATATCAGCTACAATGATAGTAAAGGACAAACAAGGTAAACTGCTAAGCGGAGTAAATGGTCTTTATAACTCAACATTTGTACAGCGTGTAGGACCACAGTTATTTGGTAAAACAGACAGCAAAGGAGAAGTAAAGAAAGAAATATTAGCTGTAAAGACAAAAGTATCTGTAAGTATAAACAACCGTGTAACAAGTATGGATCACGATTTTAGAATAAATCCGGTAGCAGTATTGATAACGATTTAAAGAAAAAAACCAATGGTACGCAGATTGATTAAGATCAGTTAAGATCATAAATGATCATAAAAATCAGCGTACCATAAAAACAGAGGATTGAAATGAAAAGAATAATATTATTTGCAGCATTGATATTAACAACAATAACAATTGCACAAACAAGTTACGAAGTAAAACCCGGCAGCAAAGGCAATCAGATAGTAATACAACTTGTAAACATATCGGAAATCGAAAACCTGAAACTGATAAAACCGGTTCTGTTAAATGAAATAAGCAATTTAGAATTTGAAGAACAGAGTGAAGATACAATAGCATTAAATCCGAAAGAAGAGAAAGAAGCAGTTTACAATTTTGATGTAAAGTTTAATGCAGATATAAGCAAAGTGGATACATTGGAATTTCTAATAAGTGACGGCATAACAATAAACCAGATAAAGAAATTTATATTAAGCTACACAGCGCCCACGGAATACAATTTAGCGCAGAATTATCCAAATCCATTTAATCCGGTAACAAAGATAAGATATTCAATTCCGACCTCACCTCAGTCCTCTCCTTCGCAAGGAGAGGATGTAGGAATTGTAACTTTAAGGGTTTACGACATACTTGGCAGTGAAGTAGCAACACTTGTAAACGAGCAAAAACCTGCTGGCAATTACGAGGTGGATTTTAATGCAAATCAATTTTCAAGCGGGGTTTATATATACAGAATAAAAGCAGGCGATTATGTAAATTCTAAAAAGATGATACTGCTGAAATAGCAACAAGTATTGTTATAGTGAGTGGAATAGTTCTGCAAAATAGGCTACTTAAAAAGTATTTTTATTCAAAGTATCCGTAAAAATGGGAATTAATGATACTTTTAAAACAGCCTGTTTTTTCATTTAATTTTTTATTAATAGTTTATTGTGGAATATTATAAAATCAAAATAGTTTTTGCACTTTCACTTTTAGCGATAGTAAATGTATTACCACAACCGTTAATCACTAAAAATCAAAATAGCGGGTTTAAGTTCATCAAAGGCGTTGATATTTCAACTCTTAAACAAATTGAAGACAATAATGGAGTATTTAAGGAAAACAACATTTTAAGAGATCCGATTCAAATTTTCAAATCGCACGGAATAAATTATATAAGGTTAAAACTTTGGCATACGCCTGTGAACGGATACAATAATCTTGCTAATGTTTTAGCTGTTGCGCAAAATGTAAAAAACTTAGGTTTAAAATTTTTATTAGACATACATTTTTCAGACACGTGGGCTGATCCTGGTCATCAAACGAAACCGGTAAATTGGAATAGCTTGCCTTTTCAATCCCTTAAAGACAGCGTTTATAGTTATACTAAAAATGTTATTACAACTTTCAAGAAAAATGGCGCTTTACCGGATATTGTCCAAATTGGTAACGAAATTTCTTGTGGTATGCTTTGGAATGATGGAAATGTTTGCGGAAACTTTAATACACAAGCACAATGGTCTAAATTTGCGGCATTATTAAACGAAGGGATAAGAGGTGTTAAAGAAAGTTTGCAATCCTATGATTCTATAAAAATTATGATTCACATTGATAAAGGCGGAGATGTTAACGACAGCCAATGGTTTTTTAATAAATTAAATTCGTATGGAGTTGATTTTGATATCATTGGCTTATCCTATTATCCTTGGTGGCAAGGCACGTTAACTGATTTACAAAACAATTTAAGTAATCTGATTCTAAGATATAACAAAGAAATTATTATTGTAGAAACTGCTTATCCTTGGACTTTAAGCTGGAACGATAACACAAACAACATTGTAGGAAACACTGACCAACTTTTACCCAACTATCCTGCAAGTGCAGATGGACAGAAAAAATTTCTTTTAGATTTAATGAACGTCGTTGACAATCTTCCGAATGACAAAGGACTTGGAATTTTTTATTGGGAACCTGAATGGATATCAACTCAGACATTCGGATCGCCATGGGAAAATTTAGCATTATTCGATTTCAACGGGAATCTGCTTAGTTCAATATCTGCTTTTGATTCGATTGCGACTAATGTTAATGATTCGGAAAATACTATTCAACAATTTTGCCTATATCAAAATTATCCAAATCCGTTTAATCCAATTACAAAAATCAGTTGGCAGGCGCAAGTAAGCGGTTGGCAAACTTTAATAATATATGATATGCTTGGAAATGAAATTGTAACACTTGTTAATGAATATAGAACCGCTGGAAATTATGAATTTGATTTTAACTTGAGGCAAAACTCCAGCCTAAAGCTTGCAAGTGGAATTTATTATTATCAATTAAAAGTTGGTATTTATACTAAAACTAAAAAGATGATTCTGCTAAAATAGTATTGGTAAAAAAATAGTTTGATGAGTTTTTTGTGGAGCTAAGCGGGATCGAACCGCTGACCTCTTGAATGCCATCCAAGCGCTCTCCCAACTGAGCTATAGCCCCAAATAAATAATAGAAAAATAGCAATCAGTTTATTAATAAACATTTTAAGATGGTTCCTAACGAAATTCTCTAAATGTTTTTAATCCAATTACTAAAATCAAATGTTATTGGCCTCTAAACGGGGTTACCAGATTTGAGAATATTCGATATTGTTGGTAACTAAGCAGCAACACCAGTAAAGCAACAAAAACACACAAATAAATATGCTGTAAAATTCAATGGAAATAAAATTGTAAATAGAATTAACATTTACAGAACAAACGAAGGTTCATATACAGTATCAAACAATAATAGCGCTAAAATATTTTTAAGGTAAAAATCCCTAAAGTATTGATTTTAAACTTCGGGGATGTATTTAATTCTTAAATATTTGATTTTTCTAAAATTGGAATTTTATATTTAGCAAATTCATAAGCTCCAAACATTACGCCAACAAAAAATAAATCACCAATAAGTGAGTTCTGGAAAAATGGAATTGCTGCTATGTAACTTTCTAATAGACCAGCGGCTGTTTTAGGATAAAGTGTGCCTAAAGCCCAAACACCAAAATTTGTTATAATAAAAAAACTTGTGGATGCTGTTAAAGTGGTTACAATCAATTTCTTAATGCCCTGTTTCTTTAACATTATAATTCCAAGTACAACAATCAATGCGAAACTCAAATAAACTATATATGCGTAATTATAAGTTCCGATTACTAAATCCGATAAAAACAATGCGCTAAGCGGAACTATAAAAGCCAATGATTTTTTATCAAAATAAGCTCCGCCGAATAAAGCCATTGCAGCAATTGGTGCAAAGTTTGGCGGATGTGGCAGCAATCTTGCAAATGCCGCAGCAAAGATCATCAATGTTAAAACCCAAATTTTTGGAGTTATTTTTTTCATCTCAAATTCCTTTCAATAAAATTTAAAAAAATATTTCTTGTTATAATTGTTTCAAAGATAAAGGTTAATTAATTCAAAAGTCAAAATTAAAAATTCAGAATAATCGCAAAACGAAAGACGAGAAACGTAATGCGAAAATTATTTCAGATTTTAATTGTACAATTATCATAATCTTAATCAATAATTAGTTTGATTCCACCGTAAAAAGATAATCCCGCAGTTCCATATCCAAAAACTTCTTCATAATCAGTATCTAAAAGATTTTCGACTCTTACATTAAATCTTAAAAAATCAAAAATATCGTAATGTGCAGCAGCGTTAATAAGTACATAAGCGTCCAAGCTGGCTCTTTGATAAGTCGAAAAATCAACATCTTCACGATTTCCAACCCAAATAAATTCGGCGTTTATATTAGCTTTTGGAATGAATGAATAGCCTGCGAATAATCCAAGTTTGCTTTCAGGGCGGCGTAATAATTTTTTATTGTAGTCGGCTGAATTTACGCTTTTATCTAAAGTTTTCGTGAATGTGTAATTAGTTTTTAAGCTAAGACCATTTGTTAGCTCAGATTCAACGTAAACCTCAAATCCTTTTGTTTCAGCCTCCTTGATATTGATTGTTTTGAACGTAACATAATCGGATCCAAACATATCGCTAAACTTGTTGTAGAAGAATGTTGTACCAATAGTAATTTTTTGAGGGAAGAAATATTGTTCGATACCAAAATCCAGCCCAAAACTTTTTTCAGGATTTAAGTTTTCATTTCCGTAAGCCGGGTCGTATAAATAAAATAATGATGGGGCTTTGAAACCAGTTCCAATTGTTGCCTTAAATTTTGTGTTTGATTCCCAAAGCATAAATGCTGGCGCAATTCTATAAGTAAAATTGTTACCGAATATGCTGTGGTTATCCAATCTTACGCCGAGTGACATAAAAAAAGTTTCTTCAAAGTTTAATTGATCCTGAATAAATACACCGAAAGTTTTTACGTCTCTCATCGGTATGATGCTCGAAACATCGTATGAGAGAGTATCGGGAATATAATTAGCAGCATAATATTCGGATGTAAATTCTTCAATCTCAAATTCCAAGCCGCCTGTTAAAAGATTTGATTTTGATATTTGGAAATCGTTTTGTAAATCTATTTTATATTTTCTACCATCGTACATAGCTCGTGAATAATCATTTATGTAAGAAGGATAAAAAATACTTGCGGAAGAAGTATCGTAAACATTTTTTCTAACATTTCTAAAAAAAGATATTCCGATTTTTTCTTTTAACAACCCGTCAAATAAATTTAATTTTCCTTCGGCGCGAATAGAAAACTCCTGTTGATTAGTGAGATATGTTGGATCATCGCCATAAATTCCACCAAATTGATCGTTATCCGATTCCGATTTCAGGAATCTCGAATAGATATTTACCTCTGCATTATCAGAAATATTATAACCAAGCAGCGCAGAGAAGTTATTAAAAACATATCCGTCTTTTTCAGTGTTTCCATACTTTTCGGAAGCTGCCGAAAAGCCATCACTTTTTGTGCGGCTGCCGGAAATATTATAATTAAAATTTTGCATAGAACCGTTTAATACTGCTTGTGCTTTATAGAAACTATACGAGCCAGCTTCGGCATTTAATTGCAATTTTGCAGCACCGCTTCCTTTTTGTGTAATGATATTTATTACTCCGGCAAGTGCATCTGAGCCGTAAAGTGTTGATTGAGGACCACGCAAAACTTCAATCTGTTTAATGTTATCAACAGGCAGAGCAGAAAAATCATAAACACCGGAAGGATCGTTTGGTAAATTCATTTCAACACCGTCAATCAATACTAATGTGTGTGAGGAGTTTGCACCTCGAATATAAATGTTTGATAAAGTTCCATTCCCGCCCTGGCGTGTAAAGCTAATTCCAGCTTCATTTTTTAAAACATCAAAAACATTATTTGAATTACTGTTTGAAATTGACGCCGAATCAACTATTGAAATTGAATTTGCAATCTGAAGTAAATTTGTTTGGGTTTTTGTTGCCGTAATTACAACATCGTTTAATTTGTAATAATCCGCTGAATCTGTTTTACTAACATCACTAATTTGAGCAAAAGATACAGGAAGTAGTAGCAGGTGAAGAAGAAAAAGAAATTTTGCATTTTGCATTGAAGTTACTCGTATAAATAAATTTAACAAGCCGGCAAACAAATGCGGGCTGTAAAGTAACTTCGCGTATTTAAGTTTAGAAAAAACGAATGGAATGTTGAAAAGCCAATCGTTAATCTTACCTTTTTCGCGAAGGTTGATTAATTAGTATTTACGGCAGGTCTCCTGGCTTTTAATAAAGTAGAATTTATAATTGAGAATGTAGAATTAAAATCATTCTAAATTCTACATTTTTCATTCTAAATTAATTCACAGTTGCGCGACAGCGTTGGAATTTCCGCCCGAGGCGAATCACCAAACTTCCCTATAATTTCCATTATCCTGATTGAATCCGGATTGGAACACCGTTAATTGTTGAAAGAACTGTTGTTAAAATATATTTAATTAGGTTTAACTCAAATTAGAAATGTTATTTTTTTTTGCATTTAAACTTTTCAGCTTAAACTTTTTTTTCTAAGTTGCAATTGATTTTTATTGTTAGTTATACACTTTACTTTTTTACAATTATTATGGACAAACTTTTTAATAATTTCTATTATCATTTCAATTGCACTATGAAAAATATTTTTTTTAATTTCTTATTTGCTGCAAATCATTCTCTAATTAAAAGGAGATTTTAATGGGATTTCTAATTTCTTTTGCGAATTCATCTATCGGTAAAAAGTTTTTGATGGCAATTACCGGCAGTTTTTTAATCATATTTCTCATCATACATTTGATAGGAAATATAACTCTTTATTTTGGTCCGGTTGTATTTAACACTTATGTAGAAGCACTTGAAAAAATAAAACCTTTGATACGAGTTATCGAGTTTGTTCTTTTTGGCGCATTCCTTATGCATATCTTTAACGGAACAAGATTGTGGATTGAAAATAAAGTAGCACGCGACAAAGATTATAAAATAAGCGGCTCATCCGAAAAAGTTACTTTGGTTTCTAGAACTATGTTTTTAACTGGTTCGATAGTATTTATTTTTCTTGTCGTTCACTTAGGTACATTTTTTTGGAGATTTAATGTTTACGATCCAGCAGGTTTAGCTGATAAACATTTATACTTTGATATGGTTGTATATTTCTTTCGTATTTGGTGGTATGTAGCTTTGTATGTTATTGCTTGCATACTGCTCGGTTTTCATCTTAACCACGGATTTCAAAGTGCATTTCAAACTTTCGGATGGAATCATAACAAATACACTCCATTGATTAAAATGATCGGAACAATTTATGCCGTAATTATGGCGGTCGGTTTTGCTTCAATACCAATTTACTTTTTCTTTACTTACGGAGGTAAACTATGACAAAGATTGATTCAAAAATTCCCGCTGGAAATATTTCAGAAAAATGGACTGACTATAAATTCAATATGAAATTGGTTAATCCATCCAACAAAAGAAAATTTGATATTATTGTTGTTGGTACAGGATTAGCGGGTGCGTCTGCTGCTGCTTCGCTTGGTGAACTTGGTTACAATGTTAAAGCGTTCACATTCCACGATAGCGCAAGAAGAGCGCACAGCATTGCTGCTCAAGGCGGTATTAACGCTTCCAAAAATTATCAGAATGACGGCGATTCTATTTTTAGATTATTTTATGATACTGTAAAAGGCGGCGATTTCCGCGCACGCGAAGCTAATGTTCATCGCCTTGCCGAAGTTAGCGGCAGCATTATTGATCAATGCGTTGCGCAAGGCGTGCCATTTGCAAGAGATTACGGCGGACTTTTAGATAACCGTTCTTTCGGTGGCGCACAGGTTTCCAGAACTTTTTATGCTCGCGGGCAAACGGGGCAGCAGCTTTTACTCGGTGCTGTTTCAGCGCTAAACAGGCAGATTGATAAAGGCAGCGTTAAACTTTTTACAAGACGCGAAATGCTTGATGTTGTTGTTGTTGACGGCGCAGCAAAAGGAATTGTTGTTAGAAATTTGCTTACCGGAGAGATTGAAAAATATTCTGCTAACGCCGTTGTTCTTGCAACCGGTGGTTATTCAAATGTTTTTTTTCTTTCCACAAATGCGATGAACTGTAATGCAACAGCAATCTGGCGTGCGCATAAACGCGGTGCATATTTTGCGAATCCCTGCTTTACACAAATTCATCCAACTTGCTTACCTCTTCACGGCGATTCACAATCCAAATTAACATTGATGAGTGAATCATTGCGTAACGATGGAAGAGTTTGGGTATCAAAGAAAAAAGCAGATATGCGAAACCCAAATGATATTCCTGAAGATGAAAGAGATTATTATCTCGAAAGAAAATATCCTTCATTCGGCAATCTTGCTCCGCGTGATATTTCATCGCGTGCAGCAAAAGAAGTTTGTGATGAAGGAAGAGGCGCTAAAGGCGGAGATGCGGTTTATTTGGATTTTAATGATGCTATAAAAAGATTAGGGCAAAAAGTAATTGAAGAACGTTACGGAAATTTGTTTGAGATTTACCAAACAATTACCGGCGAAAATCCATACAAAGTTCCTATGATGATTTATCCGGCTCCGCATTATACAATGGGCGGCTTGTGGGTTGATTATAATTTGATGAGCAATGTTCCGGGTTTATTTGTTCTCGGCGAAGCAAACTTTTCAGATCACGGCGCAAATCGTTTGGGCGCTTCTGCGCTTATGCAGGGCTTGGCAGACGGCTATTTTGTTATTCCTTACACGATGGGAAATTATCTTGCAAGTGAAAAACCTGCTGCGGTAAAAACTGATCATCCTGAATTTGAAAAAGTTGCTAAAGAAGTGAAAAATCTTACCAACAAACTTCTATCTATAAAAGGAAAGCGAACCGTTGATGATATCCATAAACAGCTTGGCAGAATTATGTGGAATAAAGTTGGAATGGCACGCAATGAAAAAGGCTTGAAAGAAGCTGTTGATGAGATCAGAAGTTTGAAAGATGAGTTCTGGAAAAATGTTACAATTCCCGGCAGCGGTGATGATGTTAATCAGACTTTAGAACGTGCGGGCAGATTAATTGATTATTTTGAATTGGGAGAACTGATGGCGCTCGATGCTTTGAACAGGAATGAATCCTGCGGCGGGCATTTCCGTGAAGAATATCAGTTTGAAGACGGCGAAGCGAAACGCGATGATGAAAAATTTTCTTACGTTGCAGCATGGGAATTTGCCGGAGAAAACAATTGGAATCTGCACAAAGAAGAACTAAACTATGAGTATGTAAAACAGGCAATCAGGAGTTACAAATAATTGGATTCCGCTTTAGTAAATATTTCTGAGCAAAAAATATTTGTTCAGGTTTTAGATTTAATCAAACAATCTAAGCAGAAAGTATTTTCTATTGTTAATACAGAGCTAATTGATTTGTACTGGAAAATTGGTGAATATATTTCGCAAAAAGTTCAGTCAGATGGTTGGGGAAAAAGTACTGTCGAAGAATTGGCTAATTTTATTCAGAATGAAATGATTGGTTTAAGAGGCTTTTCACCTCAAAATTTGTGGCGAATGAAACACTTTTATGAAATTTATTCCCCTTACCCAAAACTCTCAACGTTGTTGAGAGAATTAACCTGGTCAAATAATCTTCATATTTTATCCAAAACTAAAACAATTGAAGAAAAAGAATTCTACATTAATCTTGCAATAAAAGAAAAGTATTCTGCCAGAGAACTCGAAAGGCAAATCAATTCCGCAGTTTATGAAAGATTTTTATTATCTCAACAAAAACTCTCGCAATTGGAGAGGGAAATCAAAAAACCTTTATTTCAGCAAATTGACGAGGTTTTTAGAGATAAATATATTTTTGAATTTCTTGATCTTCCTAAAAATTTTAATGAAAAGGATTTAAGAAAATCGTTAGTTAAAAACCTGAGAGAATTTATTCTTGAATTAGGAAAAGGTTTTACTTTTGTTGGTGAAGAATATCGTTTACAGGTTAGCAATAAGGATTTTTTTGTTGATTTACTTTTTTACCATCGTAGTTTACAATGCTTGGTTGCGATTGATTTAAAGATTGACGAATTCAGTCCTGAATATCTTGGCAAAATGAATTTTTATCTTGAGGCACTTGATAATAATCAAAAATTAGATCACGAAAATCCAAGTGTAGGTTTGATTTTGTGCAAGACGAAAGATGATGAAATTGTAAACTATGCACTGAATAGAAGTTTATCTCCCACAAAAATTGCTGAATATGAAACTCAGTTAATTGATAAAAATATTCTAAAGAAAAAATTACACGAGCTCGGTGAATATTATTTATCATTAGAAAAATCTAAATCCATAATTAATAATGCGTAAAAATTGGAGTTACAAATAATGGAATCAGAAAAATTAAAACTAAAACTTAACATCTGGCGGCAAAAAAATTCCAAATCAGTTGGCAGTTTTGTTGAATATAATGTGCAAGTTTCTCCCGATGCTTCTTTTCTCGAAATGCTCGACGAACTTAATAATTCGCTTGAACTGAAAGGCGAAGAAGCAATTCATTTTGAAAGCGATTGCCGCGAAGGTATTTGCGGAACTTGCGGACTTGTAATTAACGGTCATCCGCACGGACCGCTGCCCAAAATTGCTACTTGCCAGTTGCACATGCGTAACTTTAAAGATGGCGATACTATTTGGATTGAGCCGTTCCGAGCAAAGGCTTTTCCTGTTATAAAAGATTTGATGGTTGATCGTTCCGGTTTTGATAAAATTTTACAGGCTGGCGGGTATGTTTCCATAAACACAGGCGGAACACCCGATGGAAATATGATACCGATTGCAAAAGATATTGCAAGCCTTGCAATGGACGCTGCCGCTTGTATTGGCTGCGGAGCCTGTGTTGCTGCTTGTAAAAATGCTTCGGCAATGTTGTTTGTTTCAGCTAAAGTTTCGCAATATGCATTGCTTCCGCAAGGGCAGCCGGAGCGTTACCGCAGAGTGCAAAAAATGGTAAAGGTAATGGATGAACTTGGATTTGGCAGTTGTACAAATACTTATGCTTGCGAAGCTGAATGTCCCAAAGGAATTTCAGTTACAAACATAGCAAGAATGAACCGTGATTTTTTAATGGCTAAAATAAAATCTGATGAAGTTGAAGTTTGATTTTTATAGAACAGATATCAGTTGTTAAAAGAAAAATAAAATCAATTAAGATATTTCATTTGATCTTTTAGCTCTTTGTTTATTATAAAATTCACGCGTCTGCAATTCTTTTAGTTTTTCGCCAATGGATAGCCTGAGAAAAAAACAAAAAAGTAACAACAATGCTAAACTCAAATATTGAGCTAAATTTGCTATAATACTTTCTGAAGCGAATAAAAATAAAAATGCTGTTGGCATCGCGAAAAATATTACAAAGGAAATAACCCATCCCCAATATTTATTTATAATTAATACAAATGGCATATAAATTAAAAATGCTATTAACACTAATTCTATTAATATAGAAGATAATGTAAATAAAATATTTAGAATAGAATTGGAATAACTACTATTTAAGGATAAATACCAGTTAAGCCCCATAAAAGACATAATAATTACAAAGGAAGACAAAAGAAACGGGTTTACTTCAAAATTTAATATTTTACTTAACAGTTTCAGATGGTTAAGTGCGAATGGTCTATTTAATGATTTAGTTTCCAATTACTGCCCGCAATTTATTGCAATGAATTTATCAATATTACTTTTTAACTCTTTATCTTCATAAACCTTCTTAGAGTCGTATAACTCGCTGGCTTTTGAGAGATCATTACATCCGGTAAAATTATTTACTTTTAGAATTATTATCCAACCTGCTTTATTGCTCACCATATTGTGCTCTCATGATAAAATCTTGAATTTTTTGTTGTTCATCTTTTATTAACTCTCGTTCTCTTTTAGATAAATCTTTAATCCAAAGTGTAACATTTGAATTTAATATTAAACAATAGCCCGTAAACATTGCAAATAGATATAACTCAAATAAAAAGGACATTGTTGAATCTTTTATTAGAATAAGTTTAAAAGCCAAAGGAAGAATAATCAAAGCAATAAATGAAATTACCCAGTTTAGTCTATTTATTTCTGACAAATAAAAACTAATTAGTAGGGTTGATACTGCCGAAATTAAAAAGGCAATAAGAAGTGCTAATAAATAAAATACTAAACCAAACAAACTCATAGAAAATATATTGAAAAAAGCAGCGATTATAAATAAAAACATTGAAATAAATTCATATTGCATGTATTTCTTCACTTTATTATGAAAAGACAATTGTGCTTTAATAAAATCTAATTCTAATTCCATTTACAATTTACCTTTAATTTTACCGAGCATTTTTAATAGAGTAAACCATAAAGATGCTATTTCCCATATTGATCTTTTAATAATTGTCTTTCTTTTTTCATTTCATCTTTCTGATAATATAAATTTTCTTTTGCTACTATATTTTTTAAATCATCATTTACAACAACACGTAGCAAAAAGCAATAAAAATAAAAACCTAGGATTGATGAATATAAAAATACTTGAGGCCACCAAAGGACTTGTGATACAATAAAACTTAAAACAAGCGGTATGCCGGTTATAAGAAAAAAGAAAACAATCCAACCAAACTTTTTTATTTTGAATAAAACAAATAACATAAACGGAGTTAAGAGCAGGGCAGCAATGGCAAATACCATAATTAATATCTCATAGAGAAAATAAAATAAGTAACCAAAGCCAGTTGCAATTTCGAAGTTTAATATAAGTGCAAGTCTATCTAATAGTCTTCTTTTTTGCTGGATATCAAATATTTCTGAATTCATTTATTTACCACAGTTAATACCTATATAAGTTTCAATTTCATTTTTCAAATCTTTGTTTTCATATACCTTTGGAGAATCATACAACTCGCGGGCTTTTAAGAGATCATTACATCCTGCAGGTTTATTTATTTTTTGAATTAAATTATGCATCCCGCGGCTAAAGTAATATTCTGCATTATTCGGCTCAAGTTCGATAAGTTTATCGTAAGGTTTTAAAGATTTTTCAACATCGCCAACTGATACCATTGAAACAGCCAATCCTTTTACAGCCTTTAGACTTTTGGGATTAAACAACAAAATATCCTCGTAAATATCTTTTGCTTTATGAAAATCAGTTGTAAAAGGAATAGAAGTGCAAGCATCTGCCATTTTTAACATTGCTTCTTCTTTTAAATTTGCCTTTTCAATTGAGTCCCATTTACCACCTGAAAAACTATAACCCGATAATGTGAACAAAAAGTTTGCAGTTTCAAAATCTTTATACGCATTTTCAAATTTTTCTTTCCATGCCAAATGAGATTGAATACTACTTGATTCTAATCTGCACTTACCTCTTAGGAAATATGCTTCAGCATAGTCGGGATTTATTTCAATTGCTTCATCTAATTTTTCAATTGCCAAATCATATCCGGGATTTTTTGCGCTAAAATCTTTTTTCCCTTCATAAGATTTTTCCATGTCATAAAGCTTTTGCGCATCTTTATAAAGTTCTTCAGGCTTTTCGGAGCAGCTCATACAAATCGTTGTTAAAAATATAAACAGAATTATGGAGCAATGGCTTTTCATTGTTTAACCCTCGATATATGTTATTTCTTACCACAATTTATGCGAATTAAATTCTCAATCTCACCTTTAAAATTCGGCATATTATAAATATCAGTTGAATCATATTTAGAAAGGGCAGTATGCAAATCTTCACAGGCGCCAGCTTTATTTTTCGCAAGCATTATTTTATTTACAGCGCTTAAGTAATAGCTTTTTGCGTCTGTTGGTTTGCGCGATAATAAACGTTCATAAACATTTAATGCAGCTAAAGTATCACCTAAATCTATATAACAATGTGAAAGAAATTGTGTGGCATCCCTATTTATATCCATGTAACTCTCTGAAAGATATTTGAAAGTATCCTTATTTAAATAATTTAATTTTATTACAGTTTGAAAACTTTCTTTCGCTCTTTCTGTATCAAAATTTAGCTGTAAAGCCCCTTTGCTGAATAGCGCTGCTACAGTAAGAGCGGTATCATTTTTAATGAGCGAAATATATGCCGCATTATCAAAGTCACTAATTGCATCCAAAGTTTTATCGCGCCTTGCTATTATACCTTGGTTTGTATGCGGTACAAGCTGTTTACAAATACCGCGTAAAAAATATGCTTCTGCATAATCAGGATTTATATCAATTGCTTTATTAAGTTCATCTAATGCAGCTTCGGGATCCCTGTGCCCAAATAGTTTTTGAGCTTTTTTATAATGCTCTTCATGAAGCTCGGAGCAGCTTAAAAATGCGACTGCAATAAACAGCAAAATAAGTAATCGTATGTTTTTCATTTTTATTTCCAGTTGGTAATTTTTTATTTAGCACAATTTATATTAATCAACTTGTCTATTTCTTCTCTAAGATTTGGTTCTTCATAAGTCTTTGTGGAATCATATAGTTCTTTTGCTTTGTTTAAATCTTTACACAAATCTTCTTTAGACACACGATTATAAACGAAACCTCTTGTCCCACGTAAAAAATAACTTTCTGCATCCTTGGGATTTAGCGCAACTAACCTTTGAAATACTGCAAAGGCTGCGGTTGTATCTTCCATTTCCGCATAGCACATTGATAGCCACGAAGTTGCATCTTTATTATTGGGATTTAATCTGGTAACAAATCGAAAGGTTTCAATGGCTCTCTCAATATCGTGAAATTGTAAAAAAATACCTTTTTTAATATATGCTGTTTCAGCGGAAGCTGTATCTCTTTTAATGAGAAAAAGATATGCTGCATTATCAAAATCATCAATTGCTGATTGTTCATTTTTTCTGTATGATAAGTTACTGCGTAAATCACTTCTTTTTCCCATAAGTTTACAATCACCGCGTAATAAATATGCTTCAGCATAATCAGGATTTATATCAATTGCATCATTTAGTTTATCCAATGCAGCTTCGTACTTTTTATCTTCATAAAGTTTTTTTGCTACTCCGTAATGCTCTTCCGGCAGCTCGGTACAGTTTACAAGTAATACGGAAAGTATTGCAAAGCATATAAATATTGAGGAAAGTTTCATAAAGTTTTTTCCGGTTTTGTAGTAAATAAGTACTGCCCGATTTTGTAGCAAAGCGGGCAGTAAAATATTCAAATTCTATTAAGAGTTATTTAAAATACAAAGCTAAAGTTTTATCTAAATCTTCGCCGCGTAATTCGTTGGAAAGCGCTAATATTTTTCCATCTGCGCTAATAAGTATTGGTTTTGGAATTCCATCAACCTCAAAATCTTTTGCAATTTTGCTTTCAAAGCCATTGTTAACAAAACTGTGTTTCCAGGGCATTTTCCATTTATCTTTTCTGAATTTTATAACATCATCGCTACTTCCATCAAAAGAAAGACTTAATATTTCCAAGCCTTTATCCTTATACTTTTCATAAGCTTTATGTAAGCCGTCCATTTCGGCAACACAAGGTCCGCACCAAACAGCCCAAAAATCTATCATATAAATTTTACCAAGCATATCTTTTTTAGAAAATTTTACGTTTGCATCATCTAAAGAAACAACTTCAAAATCAGGTATTTCACTGCCAATCTTAATTTTGGTTTCAATCGGATATTGAGAAAGCAATTGCAGGGCTTCTTCATTATCAGAAAAATCTCTCAGTATTAATTCGTGTAATTCTTTAAGCTTGGTTTCATTCATTCTATATTTAGCCTGTGAAAGTTTATTGCGCAATATCTGCAATTTTATAAAATCACTTTTTGATTTATTTAGAAAACTGTCTTCAATTTCTCCCCATTTATACTGAGGTATAAGTTTATAATATGAAAAATAAGCTACCCCAATAATTTCCCACGCTTCATTTTCAGGAGGAACAGATTCGTAATAGCCTCCGGCAAGATTCATATCATAATCTGCTGTTTTATATTGAGCAAAATATACATACATAAGTTTCAGACAATTTTTAAGAAGAGGATCATTTTCAGTTTCTATTTTATTCTTAAATTCGCTAATTGCTGCGCTGTTATCATACATAAAATCGTCATAATCTTTTCCTGTTTTCAAGAGTTCGTCAATTTTTGTATTTACATCTTTCATTAATTTCAGATACATTTCATTATAAACGAAAAGTTTCTCATCAAACTCCGATCCTTTAAATACTATTTTTTGTTCAGTATCATTTCTTAGCAGCTTAGCGGGATTGAAAACGACAGTAACTTTTCCATCTTTTACTTTCATAATAGAACGATAATCACCAGAAGAATCAGGTTCAAACTCATCGGTTTCAGGCGCATTAATTGTTCTGTTGTCTTTTGTAATACCAACTAATTGATAAATTAAAACAGGCTTATCGGTTATTAGCTCAATCGAATAAGCGCCGTTACTTTGTTTTTCCATTTTTTGAGGAGATCTTACATCAAAGCCATTGAGATTTCCTGCTATTCCAACTTCATCAAAATTATCAACGTATTTATAAGTGGCTAAGTTAACATCTATTGTAACTTCTTTTTCTTTATTATTGATTACTGGTACATAGGCGGCAGAATGACTGGGCATAGAAAACATTAAATAATTTATGCCCGGCTTTATAAGTTTAATTTCATAATTCCCTTTGGTGTCGCATTTTACAAAATCTTTAAACGAATTATTTAAGCTATTTGCTAACCCAACAAGCGCAAACTTATTTGGTTTGCCGTTTACATCAAGCAGTTTGCCTTTTACTACTGTTGTTTGTGCAGTAGTTACGCTGAAAAGAATAAAAAGAAATGCAGATACACTGAGAACAAAAGAACGATTGAATGTTGTGAACATAAATTCCTCCTGTATTATATGATTTGTTGTTTAAATTAAATAAAGAAAAGCTACTTCTCAAAATATTTTGCTAAAGTTTTGTCTAAATTTTCAAATCGCAGATCCATTTCTTCTGCTAAGATTTTTCCGTCTTTATCTACAAGTATTGGTTTTGGAATTCCTATTACTTCAAAATCAGCTGCAATCTGACTATCAAATCCGCCCTTTATGTAGCTGAGAAGCCAAGGCATCTTATACTTATTCTCTCTAAATTTTTTTATTTTTAGTTCAGACGCATCAAAAGAAAGACTTAATATTTCCAAACCTTTATCTCTATATTTTTCATAAGCTTTATGCAGATTTTCAAGTTCTTCCACGCAGGGTCCGCACCATGTAGCCCAAAAATCAATAAGATAGGTTTTGCCAAGCATATTATTTTTAGAGAATTTTACATTTTGGTCATCTAAAGAAACAACTTCAAAATCAGGAATTTGTGAGCCGACTTTAAGCTTGGATTCAATCGGATATTGTAAAAGTAATCGCTGGGTTGCTTTATTGTCTGAAAAATCATTTAATATCATTTCGTGTATTTTTTTAAGACTATCAATATCTTTAGAAAAAGAAATATCAATTAGTTTTTCTCTAACTATCCAAAATTTTATTTGCTGGCTGATGGTGTTATTAAAAAAGTTTGTCTTAAATGTTTGGAATTTATCTTCAGGTAAAAACCTGTAATAATAGAAATATGAGGTTGGTGATAATTCCCAAACGGGATTTCCGGGTTCTAAACTTATAAAATATGAGGCAGCAACTTCCTTTGAGAGTCCATCATATTCTTCAAAATAAAAATGAATGTAGGCAAGTTTCATAAAGTCTTTCATCTGCAAATCATTTTCAGATTCAATTTCTTTTGCAAGATCAAGATTTGCAAACTTGTTATCGTACAGGAATGTTGAATAATCTTTTCCTGCTTTTTGATGTAATCTCAACTTTTTTGCGTAATCAAATTTATAATCGGATAATGCTTTATGAATTTCGTAAAACTTTTTATCGAATTTGTTAGCATTAAAAGCAACTTTACATTCACCATCTCTTTTAAGCAGATGAGCAGGATTAAATTCTATCTTCCTGTTTCCATCGGATACTTTTTTTACGGAAATATAATCGCCTGTATTGTCGAATTCAAATTCAGATGTTTCGGGTGCGTTTACACTTCTGCCGTTAATTTCAATATCAATTAACTGGTATTTTATTACATCGAGATCTGTATTTATTTCAGTATAAAAAATGCCGTCTTCCGTTTTATTCATCTTGATTGCAGTTTTAAAATCATAATTATTGAAGTTGCCGTAAATAGAAACTTCATTAAAATCATCTATGTATTGATATGGAACTAATGTAACATCAATTGATATTTCTTTATCCTTATTGTTTATAACGGGAATAAACAATGCACTGTGATTGGGAATTGCATACATTAAATAATTAACTCCGGCATTTTCTAAATTAACAAGGTAGTTTCCGTTTTCATCACAGTCAGCAATGCCTTCTACTTTGGTAGTTGTTCTGTGATCCGAACAAATGCCCACAACTGCAAACTTATTTGGTTTGCCGTTTACATCAAGCAGTTTACCTTTTACTACTGTTGTTTGCGAATAGGAAGAAAAGTTTAAAGTGAACAAAAAAGAAATGGCTAAACAAATTGAGCTGAACTTTACAAAAGGATACATAAAACCTCCGCAATTTTTTTTGATGATAAATAAAATCAAAAAAAATGCCACAAAATTTTATGAAGAATTCTTGCGGCAGTTAAATAAATAAAGGCAACACAAATTGCCGAAATAATTCTATTTTGATTTATAAAAGCTGTTTTCTAAGATTTTTTGTGTTCCTTTATCAACAGTATTTAACATCCTTTTAGCTCGGATAAAACTACTGTTTCTGTAATTGCTAAAGTAAGATTTACTTGCATTAAGGCTGTTTATTCTTACTCTGCCGGCGGCATGGATAAAATCTCCATCGCCTATATAAATTGCAACGTGAGTGATTTTTTCTTTTCTATTTTCTTTTGCTTTACTGCCAAAGAAAAGCAAATCACCGGCTTGCAAATTTTGCCAGCCGTCTTTTGTATCAATTAAATCGCCGGCATTTACCTGCTGAGAGGCATCTCGTGGAAGTATAATTCCGTTTAAAAAATAAACGGTTTTTGTAAAGCCGCTGCAATCCATACCTTTTGCGGAAGTGCCGCCCCATAAATAAGGAACGCCCATAAATCTGTAAGCAGTTTGTAAAATGGTTTCGCCGTTTGGATTTAAGGAAGCATACCAATCTTTAAACATCTTTGCTTCATCTTTTTTGATGAATGCTTTTCTACCATCGGGATAAACTACACTATAAAAATTATTTTCTTCGCCGTTAAGTTTTAAGATATTTCCAATTACAAGATCGGAAACACGCTGTGAGTTTTGATCTGCCGACGAATATGAAAAACCAAAATCGTTTGTATAGATTATTTTTTCTGCGGATAACCAATCATTAAACTCTTTTTCATTCATAGCTGCAAAACCGTCGTCATCAAGCCACGCAATGTATCCATCCGGTGTTTGAATTAAGTAATACCCGTCATCGCCTTTCTTTAAAATTTTTACCGGCGTTCCAAGTATTGCCTGCGTTGCAAGTTCTGCCGGATGATCGGAATCGGAACGAATATTTGCGGCAGAAAGATTTATTATCCCAAACGTTTTACCATCAAGTTCTTTTGAAGGAAGCAAGTTGATATTGTCATCAACAGAAACACCTGCTTTTATTAAAGCATCTTCTAAATATTTTTTAGCTTCCGGTAAATTAGTTTCACCTTTTAATTCAAATTTATTTGAATGCTGATTAGTTTCAACAATAAAAATTGCAACGCGTTTATCAGGTGCAAATTTTTCTTTTACTTCTTTTAAGATTGAATTTACTTTTTCCATAGTTGTATTTATTTGTGCGTAATTATTTGTAAAAAGAAATATTGTTATAAAACAGGTTATTAAGGATGTTTTCATGTTTTTCTCTTGGAGAATTTAGTTTTTATTTATAATCAACTTTCATGTTGTAGTCCCATTTATCGAAGTAAAGATTATTATTGTACCATTCAACTTCACCGCGCTGAAAATCAACTGTTTCGCTCCTTGTAAAGAATTTATCCGGCGATAATGGTTTGGAGTAATCATCATTGATTATTAAATGATAAGCATCTGTACTGCCGAGATAAAAATATTTTACATCTTCCAATTCGGAATCAATCAAACCGAATGATTGATCAACTGGAACCCAGCCGTAGCCTTCAAGATACATCTCGCACCAATCGTGCAAGTTTACTTCACCGGGATGCAGCATCCAGCCGCTTTGCCATTTTGTTGGAATTCCATTGTACCTGCAAAGAGTCATAAACAGCAAAGTTTTAATTCCGCAGTCGCCGTGCATTTGTGTAGCGCAATAATCAGAAATATTTTCAATGGTGGAATATTCTCTTGCACCAGCCCACGGAATATTTTCCGAAATCCATGTAAAGATTTTTTTTGCTATCAGGTAAGAATTCTTTTCACTTCCTACAATTTGCTTTGAAAGATTTTTTATCTTATCTGTAAAAACAATGTGCGGTTTTCTTTCAGCAGTATTGATTTTATACAGTTCCGAATTTTTATTATAAGGTTTAACCTTTTCAGGTTGGATTAAATTAACCTCATTAAAATTTTTCACTTGCAGTTTAATATTAAAAACCGTCGGCTGATTATTCTTTGCAGTTTTTTCAAAGTAAATAGTGCGTTGCATATTTGAGTTATCCGCGATTTCGTAATCCTTTGAATTTGTATCAAGTAATTTTATGCTAATCTGCCTATCGTGTCCTTCGCGCGGATACGGAAGCCAGCACTTTATTATTTCACCATCAGGAACGGCATTTGCATCAACTGTTAAAGTATAATCAAGAGTAAAAGTAACAGGTTTAACTAAACTTTGCTGCTCTTTTGCAGCTTCATAAAGAACTTGTGGAATGTAGTTCTCAATAAATAAATCAAGCGGATCTTTTTGAATACCATCAATAAGTTCTTTTTGTTTTTTTGCTTCTTTGTTTATTCGGAAAAGATTTGAAGCAGCGCGCGAGAAATACCATTTTGTTCCGTCAATAATTTTAAACTCAAGCGAGCCGTCTTTTTCCCATTTATTTAAATCACTTTCTTTTGCATCTGGATAGTATTTATTAACATATTCTAAAACATCGGCAGAAGTTTTGTTAAAATCTTTTCGGATTCTATCCATTCTTTCCATCTCAAAAACAAGTGCATCAGCCTCAGCCAATGGTAAACTACTCTGTAAAAATATTGAAGTGATTTGTTCCTTGGCTTCTTTAAACTTTCCATCAGCAACAAGTTTATCTACTTGTTTGAATCCTGATTGTGCAGAAATGATAAGAGTTAACATAAAAAAAATAATTAGTGATTTCATTCTTTATTCCTTTACGATCTATGGTCAAATATAAAAAATATAATTATCGGGATTTTTCAATTTATAATTTGAAATCTCAAACGATATGTTTTTCAAATCCTTCTTTCAGTTCTTTGAACATTTCTTTTTTCTTCCAGCTATTTTTATCTAAAAAAACATGAACTGTTTTTGCGTGGCAGCAAAGTTCTTTTTCGCGTTTAATAATGTAAGTCAATTCAAATGATGAAGACCTCAACTGCGAAACCTGAACATTAACTGAAATTTCATCGCCAAATTTTATCGGCTTTACATATTCGCTTTCTGAATGGATGATTGGAACAACGTATTCTTCATTCATCCAGTAGTTTTCTTGCAGATTGAAACTTGAAATCATCTGCTCATAAGCTGAGTGGCAGAACTCGAATATGCGCGAGTAAAATATTATTCCTGCCGGATCGCAATCAAAAAAATTTATTTTTCTATTATTTGTAAACATAATTATTGGATTATCAACCCTTCTTTATTATTGATTAACTCTTTCGGGATAGAGCTTAAAATTTCTTTTTTAACCGCAGCAGCAAAATGTTTTTTTACAATTGTTTTGCTGTAAACAATTCCAATTTCTCTTTTGGGAACTGGCGAATTAAACTCGCGTACAAGTTTTAACCGTGAATCATCTTTCATATATCTTATAGCAAGATAAGGAAGTAAAGTCATTCCAAAATTTTGCTGAACAAGGTTAATAAGTGTTTCAAGACTTCCAAACTCAAATAATATTTTGCTGTGATTCTCATTCCATTCTTTTTCAGATGTCTTGCAAACTTTTAACGTTTGATCTCGCAGGCAATGTCCTTCTTTCAAGAGCAAAAGATCCTCTGCATCAATATCTGTTACATCTAATTTATCCTTTGAAAACAGTTTGTGCGATTCAGGAATAAACCCTACAAATGGCTCGTAATACAACGGTTCTTCAACTATTACTACATCCTGTATCGGAAGTGCTAGTATTCCAATATCAATAGTTGATTTAGTCAAACCCGAAATTATTTCGCCTGTTGTTAATTCATCTAAAACCAATTCCACACGCGGATATTTATCAACAAACGATTTTAAAAACAAAGGCAATAAAAACGGAGCGATGGTTGGGATAATTCCTATCCTTAATATTCCGCTAAAATCTCCTTTTTCATTTTCAACAATGCTTTGCAAGCGATCGCGTTCCTGCAAAAAAACTTTAGCCTGTCTTATTAATTTTTCGCCTACGTCGGTTGTTGCAATTGGATTTTTACTTCGATCAAAAATTAACACGCCGAGTTCATCTTCCAATTTTTGGATTTGCATGCTTAAACTTGGCTGTGTAACAAAGCAATGATTAGCCGCAACGGAAAAACTTTTGTAAGAATGTACGGCAACTATGTATTCAAGTTGAATGATTGTCATAAAATTATATCGAAATATAATCAAATCTCTGCATTATAGCAGTTATAAGTTTAGCTTATATGCTGATAGCTATTATCTATTTGAAGGGTAACTATGCTTAAAGTAACTTTGCACAGTTAATCAAACATAATTAAAAAACAAGGAGTAACAATGTTAGGTTTAGGAAAAAAATTCCCCGAGTTCAAAAAGAAAGCAGTTGTTTCAATCGAGCATGGTAAAGAATTTGCCGAAGTTTCATCTGCAGATCATCAGAAAGATGGTAAATGGATGGTAATGTTCTGGTATCCAAAAGATTTTACTTTTGTTTGCCCGACTGAAATTGCCGAGTTCAATAATCAAAACGGTGAGTTTCGCGATCGTGATGCAGTTCTTTACGGCGCATCAACAGACAGCGAATTTGTTCATCTTGCATGGAGAAATGATCATAAAGATTTGAAAGGTCTTAAATTTCCATTGATTGCAGATACATCAAAATCACTTGGAGAAGCGCTTGGTATTTTAACAGATGATGATGAAAAAGTTGCTTACCGCGTTACTTACATTGTAGATCCACAGGGAATAATTCGCTGGGTATGTGCAAATGATTTAAGTGTCGGAAGAAATGTTCCTGAAGTTTTAAGAGTATTGGATGCACTTCAAACAGATGAGCTTTGCCCATGCAACTGGGAAAAAGGCAAAGAAACAATTCACGTTTAATGATAAATTGTTATTTCGGGTTTCACTTAATTGGAGAAACAATCTTAAATTGATTGCTTCCTACGGTTATTAAGATTTGCAATAACACGGAGAAAATATGGCACTAACTGAAACAAAAATAGATTTCCTGAAAGATTTGTCTTTAGACGAAAACACAAACATTCACGCTCTTGAAGTAATGAGTGAAGGCGAAACAAAGTATTTACGCGATCTTCGTGTAAATGTTAAAAATGTTTTAAGTTCAACTAACCTTCAACCAAAGGAGGCATATTTACTTGCACTTGCTATTGCAGTGAACGAAAAAAATGATTTGCTTATAAAATCATTTTACGCAAAAGCAAAAGAACTTGGCGCTGCCGATGCAGAACTTGCAGAAACTTTTGCGTGCGCTTCGCAGCTTGCGGCAAATAATATTTTTTACAGGTTCAGGCATTTTACAAAAGAAACTAATCCTGCTTATCAAACAATGCCCGCAGGAATTAAAATGAATGTGATGATGAGTCCGGTACTTGGTAAAGAATTTTTTGAATTGATGAGCCTTGCAGTATCGGCAGTTAACGGATGTGAAAGCTGCGTAAACTCGCACGAGGAATCGGTAAGAAAACTTGGCTCCAGTGATGCAAGAATATTTGATTCGATAAGATTGGCTTCGGTAATAAGAGGCTTGGCTTTGATAGTGCGATAGATTAAAATTAAAAAAGAGGCAAAAAAAGAAGGACTCGAAAGAGTCCTTTTTTTATTTCCTTCAAGTTAAAATTTGCTGCGACTGTAAAAGTATTTCCAAATAATCTGTATTCTAAGAAATGAAAAGCCTGAGCTAATTATTTTCTGCGTCTTTTTCGATGGGTACTTGTACAAACATTCTTTTGCTCACTTTCAACAATAGCAATTATGTTTAAATATTAACGAGATTGTACTTTCTTAAATTCCTATTTGGAAGAGTTGCGTCACAATGTTTAGAAAGGATGCAGAAAATTTGAATCATTTTAAACTTGTTTTAAATTAAAACTAAATCAAATAACTGAACTAAAACAATTGGCTAACATAAAAGAGACAAAAAACACTAATACAAGTTATTTTTTAGAAGATTGCAAATAATGGCGGCTTAATTCATCATTCCTTGTTTTATCTGTAATATTTTTGTGAGTTGCGAATATGTAACTGTAAACTGAGAATGTGCAAGCTATACCTTTAAATAAACAAAGTAGTAGATTTGGTTTTGAAAAAAATAAGACACAATCAAACAGGAGATTAGCCGAGTTTTTTTTCTTGAATATTGACACAAAATGCGGATCAGGTTTTACATACATCAAATATTTATTCTTTACCAGAGTTATTATATTTTAATGCTAATCGCCACGAGCCATCTACTATTTATCTTTTAGTTAAGCTAATCCAATAAATCCTTGCATTCGCGGCATAATACGGACTATATTGTATTGATTGTATCTAATGGCTCATACTTACTTTTTAAAATATACGCGGTATCAAAGACTGTTTCGGAATGAATAAAATCTGACATTGTATATCGAACTAAAAACAGAATTAGAAAGTTTTTTTGTAAATTTTGTTGCGGAGTTAATCAAATAAAATAAGAAAATCTAAAAATAAAATTGAGATGGATGACTAAAAGAAATATTTAACAGATTAGATAAAGTTGGGAACTGTAAATAAAAGATTTCAAACCTGCGTAAGTTTCCTTTTCGGCAGAATTTATTTACATAATCTATACAATGAAAAACAAAAGGCTACAAAAACCTGACTTTAACAATAACCAATCTTTCCGTTAAAAATGTTTTTAAACATTATTGACTTTATAATTTTTTTTTAGTAACTGTTGTGCAGGTTTTTATAAATTTTTTAAGGACTA
>Ga0247840_10001344_pt1 | contig 48561 bp, 44 predicted proteins | sample LaCruzMarch2015__FD_192404 | JGI IMG/M metagenome (GOLD analysis project Ga0247840, IMG submission 192404) | Freshwater microbial communities from meromictic Lake La Cruz, Castile-La Mancha, Spain - LaCruzMarch2015_17m | ecosystem: Environmental > Aquatic > Freshwater > Lake | place: Spain... | reverse complement strand
GATGGCTTGCAGGAGTTCGCGTTGTTCTGGGTTTAGTATTAGAGGGGCTAACGGGCGTGCCACGGAATCAATCTGGTCAGTTGGAAAGGCAATATTATCCGATATATTTCGAGGCGTGGGTACTAGTCGTAGGAATAGTGGTTTAATTACATTTTTTTATTGGGCTGGTATGAATTTTCCCTAAAAGCCTTAACAGAAAAACTTAAGTAAGAACCTAAAGGTTTGTAATTCGAAAAACAGCCTGCGTTTTATAACTGTTGATAAAAAATCCCTATGAACTCCCGGAAAACCCGCTCTGATTGCACATAGGAATAAGCATGAAATAATGTAGGCAATGGCACGCTAGACCTTTCAGGTTTTAAAAACCTGAAAGGTCTTAACTGACGAACTTATTCCATGCGCATTCCATAGTTTATCTGAAGCCGTTTACCTGATGATCTTGATTATAGGCAACCCAAACTAAGCTCTCATAAATTTTTAACATTTTTAAATCTGCTAGCCGGTAATAATTTGGCTTTGTTGTTGAAAGACTTTTGCAGCTTTCGTTTTTAAGCGCATAGCGTAGTCTGGCTATCGCTCGGCTTGTTAATCTAAGACAACTCGACAAGATAAAACTCTTAGGCCTCGTCCCTTGTCCCTACTATTGAAAATCTTCATCAGGTATTATCATTTGCCTACATTTTCACCTCAGATTTTTTGGCAAACAAGGCGACTCAATGCGGCTTAGCTATCAATGGTTAGCGATTTTTCGTATCCTTCTTTGCATCGGTATTACCGGTGCATTCATGTTAAATATCGCCGGGTTGCTGCCCTTACCTACGTTGGAACGCATGGAAAATATCTTTTATGACTTACGCTTGCGTAATACATTGGTTAGCACTGTTGATCCGCGTATTGTCATTGTCACCATAGATGAAGCCAGTTTGTCCCAAGAAGGCCAATGGCCTTGGAGCCGCGACAAGATGGCGTATTTGGTCGATATTTTGTTTGACTATTACAACATCAAATTACTGGGTTTTGACATGGTGTTCTCGGAACCAGATACTAGTTCAGGTATTGCGACCTTAAACAAACTCGCGGCAAACCAATTACACGACGACACCCGTTTTTTATTAGCCTTGGAAGCGCTAAAACCGCAATTGTTGTATGACGATGCGTTTGCCAAAAGCCTAAAAAACCGTCCGGTGGTATTGGGATATTTTTTCAGCCATATCAAAGAAAAACTTGCCCAAATTGGTAAGTTGCCGCCACCTTTGGCAAAAACCGATAAGCTGCCGTTCAGCCCCTTATTGTTTGATGCCAAAAGCTATGTGGCGAATTTGCCGGAACTACAATCCGCAGCGGCTTCCGCTGGATTTTTTGAAAACCCGTTTATCGATCAAGATGGCATTTACCGCAAACTGCCCTTAATGATCCAATATCAACATCAACTTTATGAATCCCTGTCATTGGCATTATTTAGGGCTTTGCTGGATTATCCGGTTATTGAATTTGCAGTTGGTGACAAATACGGTTTACAAAACAATGAAAGCCGCTTGGAAGGCCTGAGAATTGAAGGGATAAGCATTCCAGTAGATGAAAGCGCGGCTATTTTGCTGCCTTTTCGGGGACGCCAAGGCAGTTTTAACTATATTTCCGCGACGGACGTCCTCAACGGCATCACCGATGTGTCTAAATTAAAAGACAAAATTGTCATTTTCGGCTCGACTGCCGTGGGTTTGCTGGATTCCCGTGCAACCCCCGTCCAACACATTTATCCTGGCGTGGAAGTCCATGCCAATATCCTCAGCGCCATGCTCGACCAGACCATCAAATCGCGGCCTAACTATATTATTGTTCCCGAAATAATGGAGCTGCTGGTTATTTGCTTGCTAATAATTTTTATATTTCCGCATTTGACCGCCGTGCGCTCTGCACTCACATTTAGCACCTTGTTGGCATGCGGCATTTTGGCCAATTTCTATTGCTGGGCAAGCCTAGGTATCGACACCATTTTAGCCATTCCAATAACATTGTTGATTTTGCTTTATGGCATCCAAATATTTTTTGGCTTTTTTTTGGAAAGCCGCAAAAAAAGGCAGTTGAGTGCAATATTTGGCCAATATGTGCCACCGGAATTAGTCGAGCAAATGAGCCAGTCTGACGAGTCGTTTTCCCTACGCGGTGAAAGCCGGGAAATGACGGTGTTTTTTTCTGACGTGCGCGGTTTTACCACAATTTCCGAAACTCAAGAACCACAAGCCTTGTGCGAGATAATCAACGCCATTTTCACACCCGCAACACGGATCATCCACGAAGCCAACGGCACCATAGACAAGTACATCGGCGATGCCATCATGGCCTTTTGGGGTGCCCCCATGCACAATCCCCACCATGCGTCAGGAGCCGTAAAATCGGCTTTAGCCATCGTGAACATGCTCAGCGGCCTGCAAAGCGAATTTACCGACAAAGGCTGGCCGGTGATTGATATGGGTATTGGCATCAACACCGGACCGATGAATGTCGGCAATATGGGCTCGCAATTCCGTATGGCTTACACTGTCATGGGTGATGCCGTCAATCTTGGCTCGCGTTTGGAAGGTTTGACCAAGCAATATGGCGTAAAAATCATCGTCAGTGAATCCACCCGTTTGGCTGCACCGGAATTTGCTTACCGCGAGCTGGATCGGGTACGGGTCAAGGGCAAACACCGACCCATCATTATCTACGAACCTATAGGTAAGAAAGAAGCCATCTTCCCAGAACAATACCAAACAATCGGATTGCTGGAATCCGCCTTACGCTACTACAGGCAACAGCAATGGCCGCTGGCATTAGCGATATTTACAGAATTGTCCATGCAATATCCAAATGACAAGTTATACACCATCTACCTTGAGCGCATTGGGCTTTATCAAAACTCACCTCCAGAACCAGATTGGGACGGGGTGTTCACCCACACCAGCAAATGATGCAGCGGAACCTAATCAAGCCCAAAATAATGTTGGGTCTTCTGATGCTGACATTTCGTGCTAACGGCAACAATCCTTTTGCCCACAGAATCATCACCCGTATTGCCAAACGAAACCTATAAACAGCAATTTGCCAATCTGGTTTTAACGGAAGTTACAAAAATTTGGTCAAGTCGATGGCTAAAACAAGACTCAAAAAATATGTATTCCTCTCCCGTTTAATTACTTAGCAAAACTGTTTATTGCAATCAAAAACAACTGGGGCTAAAGTTGAAGGCTAGATAATTTCACATCACCCGTTATTCTTTGGAGCATGTCCATGAAACAATTTTCCTGCAGCCTATTCTTTGCTATGTTGATCGCATTACCCGCCGGGGCTGCCGATTTGACCCGAAACGAAGTTGAACAACGGCTTGTCAATGCCACTAAACAACATCCTGCTGATTTGCGCCGCAAGGATTTGACTGGCGTGGATTTGTCCAATTTGGATTTTACCAAGGCTGATTTATGGGGTGCCGATTTGCGCCGTGCCAATTTCAGCAAAAGCGATTTGTCAGGCTTGAATTTAGATTTAAGCGTCATGTCGAAAATCATTCTTTCGGGGGCAAACTTAGCCAACACCAGCGTGTTTGGTGTGCACATGGGCAGTGCCGATTTAAGCTACGCCAACCTCAGCGGCAGCCGTTTCATTGCCAACTTGGACCGCGCCAATCTAAGCCACGCTAACCTAAGCCATGCCAAATGGGGCGTGGATATGCAAAACCAGCCGATGGGCCTGATGCGCGTAAGCCTGAACAACGTCAATTTAACGGGAGCGGATTTGACTGACGCCAACCTCAACCGCGCGTTAATGCGTTACGCCAACTTAAGCAATGCGACCTTGAAAAACGCCATTTTGTCAGGCGTAGATTTATCCGGTGCAGATTTAAGTAACGCCGATTTGTCGGGTGCGGATTTGTCCGACAGCTTATTGGAAGACACTAATTTCACCGGAGCAGATTTGTCAGGCACACGATTTTCGGGTATTAAAGATAAATCAAAACTCAAGGGCTTGAATTTCAGCAAACATCTTAATGCGGCAATTTTTAAAAATTGACGCATCCACCCACAAAGGCAAATAGAATGACCATAGAAACCAGTGTCTTATCACGTTATTCGGAGGGAGCACAAAGTGTGCAGGCAGAATTATGCTGCCCCGTCGATTATGACCGCTCCTTGCTCGCGCTCTTGCCACAAGAAATCATCGACAAAGATTACGGTTGCGGCGACCCGTCACGTTATGTCAAAGCGGGTGATGTGGTGCTGGATTTGGGTTCCGGCTCCGGCAAAATATGCTATATGGCGGCGCAATTGGTCGGCAAATCCGGCAAGGTGATCGGGGTTGATATGAACGATGACATGCTGGCCTTGGCACGAAAATACCTAAGCGAAATGGAGGAAAAATTGGGTTCTGACCGTGTCGAATTCGTCAAAGGCCAGATTCAGGATTTGGCCTTGGATTTGGCTGCGGTAAATAACTATCTGGCGCAACATCCAGTTCAAAACGCCGAAGACATGCTTGCCTTTCGTGCTTGGCAAGAACAACAGCGCAAAACCGCACCGTTAATAAAAGACAATTCCATCGATTTGGTCGTATCCAACTGTGTGTTGAACTTGGTACACGATAGCGATAAGGAACAACTGATCCGCGAGATTTTCCGTGTCGTCAAACCCGGCGGACGGGTGGCGATTTCGGATATTGTCAGTGACGAACCAGTGCCTGAACATCTGAAACAAGATGCGCAACTGTGGAGCGGATGCATCTCCGGTGCGTTGCAGGAGCATGAATTTTTGCAAGCCTTCATCAAAGCCGGATTTATCAGCGTCAGTTACGACAAATGGGAAAACCAAGCATGGCAAGTGGTCGAGAATATAGAATTTCGCGCCGTCACCATTACCGCCATCAAACCCGCTGGCAATTCCTGCATCGAAAAAGGTCACGCTGTAATTTACCGCGGGCCGTTTTCAGAAGTGTATGACGATGAAGGCAATGTCTATCTCCGTGGCCAACGCATGGCAGTGTGTGAACGCAATTACCAATTGCTGACAGGCGATGCTTACGGCGATGATTTTATCGGCATCGCCCCCGCCCAAGAGCAAGCCGGAAAACCTTGGGATTACGCCACCGGAACCCTACGTACGGTAGCTGAAACCAAAGGTGGCGTCCATGAAGATAACGGTAGACCTAGTGGCGGCTGTTGTTGATGCTGCAAATAAACACCAAAATTTACAAGCAGTGATGTTCAAATTAAAAAAGAATTACTGTTTTTCTTAACTCGAACTCAGGTTAAATTAAGAACTGATGTTGCTTAACCCTACCCCACAAAGGGTTTCATTTGAGAATGGATATAGAATAATCCTGACTCTACCTTGATCTGTAAACACGGTTTGGCGACTAGTGTTAAATGCGTTTCAATAGTTCATGTAGTTGCGGATTTAAAAATGTGAGCTTTTCCCTAGCAAAAAAAAACGGGATTTCGATATGTCGAAATCCCGTTGCGGATACACAAATTACCCAAAGGCAACTTGTGTAGAAAAGATAAAAATTTATTTAAGGTGCAGTCAAGGTCAAACCAATGACGACAGGGTCATGGTCTGAGGTGCGGAAAGCATTGACGGCATATAAGCTAGCTAATTGGCCTGCGGTTTTGAAGTTGGTGTTGTAATCCAGCACACTCGGTTCGTCTGAATTGATATGCCATTCCAACACGCCTTGGACTTGTGTTGCCATTGTTGGCGAGGCCAGTGCATGATCCAAATAACCCCATTGACCATCAAACACATAAGAATAACCATTGGCACCGATATGGTTTTCAATCAAATTGACGTAACCGTCGTTTTTGAATGCCGTGATCGGGTCTTCTTTGGCATAAGAATTCAAATCACCCATGATCAGAATGTCACTGTCACCGGTACCTGTTGGGTTCAAGCTCAACCAGCTCGTCAATTCTTCTGCCGCTGCGGTACGGGTATGGTTGCAATTGCCTTGCCCGTCGCCAGCATCTACATCATTGATAACTGAAGTGGTGGAATACGTGGTGGTCAACAAACCCGTGTTGTCATCACAAGCACTCCCTTTAGATTTCAGGTGGTTACCGACAACGATGAAGCGTAAACCGCTGGCAGTTTCTTGGAAAGCCTGAGCTAAAGCAGGACGGTTACGGCTAGTGCTACCGGTGCTGGTTTGGTAAACGCCGAGTGCACCCGTGTTCAGTACCGCTGTCGTACCAACTTTTGACACTTTGCTAGGTTTGTAGATAATGCCAACCTTGATTGCATCGGTACCCAGTGAGTTGGTGCCATTGGTGGTGTCTGGATTGACGAAAGCATAGCTGCCAGCACCCGCTTTGGCGTTTAGCTTATCAACCAAAAATTGGATAGCACTAGTTACACCATAGCCATCGTTTTCTATTTCATTGATAACGATGACTGACGCCCCCGTGCCAACCAAGTTCTCCACAGTTTTAGGCCATTGGCGGTCAAATTCGGCTTGGTTTTCAGCACCACGGCAATTCGAGGTTGAAGCCGCACCGCCCACGCCCAGGGTGCAGTTTGTAAATGAGTTGAAAAAATTCAACAAATTTGCTCCGGCGACTTTCAACACGCCACCAACAACGGCAGGTGTAGCAGGACGGGCATTAGCGGCGACAAAGTTTGGCGCACCACCGCCTAAGGCGTTGATCGGACGCAAACGGAATGTGTTGCCACTGGCAGCATTGCCTGACCAAGTATACGTCATCACGCCAACCATATTGGTGGCCGTATCGCCACCGCGTAAGGTGTTGGCGGCTGTTAACGCTACGCCGCCACGACCGAATTTAATCGGGTCTGGATTTTGGCTTTGGGAGTCATCATCGACAATGATACGGTTAAGATTATTGGCGGCTTGCTGGGCAAGAGCCGATGCGCCTGGCGTGGTGACATTAGTCGGTTGCGCCAAACGTTTGGTGGACGACATCACGACTTGGCCGAAACGACCTAATTGAAAATGCTCAGTGACGTACAAAGTTTGCGCGAACTTGACTACCATACCTTCAAAACGCTCCAGATAATCAACGCCGCCAACGGCTGCAGGAACTGGCAAAGTAATGTTGGCCGGAGTGACTGTGCCAGTGCTACCGCAAGCAACCACGGTGGGTGTGGTGATTTGGGTCTGGCCTTGGTTTTCGGCAACCGTTCCCGTGACTTGCACTACTTGGCCTAAACTAACCACATTGGCACCGGCGTTGTAGACAAATATCGCATCAGAAGTGCTAGCGTTGCCATCGGAATTGGCGGCAGTATTTTGCACATAGAAGCCTTGTAAAGCAGGTGATGCGCCTTCGTAATCACCAACCACAACACCTTCAACCGTGCGGGTGCCCGTCAGTGCCGCCGTTGCACCAGTGCCTTGGATTTGGCCGATAGGTGTGTCCACCGCGCCACACGCGCTAGTGCTGTCATCATTGACGATAGTGCCTGCACCCACGCCATCGGCAACAGTGGCACCGCTGACGGTGCTGACGTTGACGGCGAAAGTTTCGTTGGCTTCAACCGCTGTGTCACCTGTGACGGCAACCGGAAAGCTGTACGTGGTGCTTCCAGCCGCAATAGTTTGGCTAGTCAATGATTTGCTGGTGTAATCACTACCCGCCGTGGCGGTGCCGTTGGCCGTGGCGATATTGAAAGTCACTGGTAAACCAGACGCCGCTGATAAGCTAACGGTAAAGGTTTGGTTGCTGCTGCCGGTGTTGCCTTCGTTCGCCGCCACATCATTGATAGCCAAGCTGGGGGCGCTGTCATCATTTGTAATCGTGCCAATGCCTTGGCCATCAGTGACATTCGCGCCGGTCACGCTAGTGACATTGACGGCAAAAGTTTCGTTGTTTTCATACATCGCATCACCAGTACCCGCAACGGTGAACGTGTAGCTTGATGAACCCGCTGGAATGCTTTGGGCAACCAACGATTTGCTGGTGTAATCGCTACCGGCGGTCGCCGTGGCGTTGGCGGTGGCAATACTGAAGCCCACACCGCCTGCTGGGGCAGGTGCGGACAAGCTGACGGTAAAGGTGTAATTAATTGTTCCCGCGTTGCCTTCGTTGGCGGCGACATTGTTAATAGTCAAATTAGGAGTGGTAGCCACACTTCCACTTGGGGTCAACGAGAAATCGTCCACTGCCAAACCGTCGTCTGAACCGCTGGCGTTGGTGTCTGTCCAGCGAACCCAGAATGTTGCACCGTTGGCAATACCCAACGCCGATATGGTTGATGATTTGGCTAAACGGTTAGCGGCGGTATTCCCATTTTTAGCACCCACAGTCGCTGTAACTGGAGTGGTGAAATTCAAGGCAGTAACGCCAGTCCAAGTTCCTGTGCTAAGTGAAGTTGCACTGGTGCTGTATTGGAAATTGATGGAATCGGTGCGGGCTGCCGTGCCTAAACGCCATTCTTCACCCGTGTAAGCAATTGCCAAACTGCTAATCGCCGAACCCGTGTTGTTGGTGAAACAGGCACCAAACGAAGGCACTAGGGAACCGCTTTGCAAACCACCCAAAGCCCGGTCTGTGCTTGCTGAGGATCCAAAACTATAAGTATCGCCCGTTGTTGAGCTGCCAGTACCCGCAGAATATGTGGAATTTGCGTTGATGCCGGTTTCCATTCTTGCCCAGCCGTTGATAGCCAAGGTGTTGGCTGTGCCGCTAGTCGCCAACGTGTTGAAATTTTGGCTATAGGCACTCCCTAGTGTTGTCAGGGATATACATGCGGCTTGGGCATTCGGTGCCAAGTTTAAAGCCGCAATTACACCCAAGCTCAGTTGACTAAAGTTTAAAGTTACTTTTTTTTGCATGTTGCCCCTCGTAATTTTTAATGTTGTGGGAAATGTGGGATTTTTTGGGCAAAAACAGAAGTGGACTGAATGTTGATGCCATAAAAAGCCGCTGATTATAAGCTCTATGAGGCCGTTTATTGTTAAACTTATGAGACAATTTTGTGAATTGTAGTACAGATTGTCAGAACCTGACTCAAATAAAAGCCAGTTGGAAGAAACTTTGAACCGATGCGAGCACCAAGATGGACAGCCTCCTTCCATTAAGACGGGTAAGTCATTTCAAGAGTTAGAAAACAATTTATAAGATTAAACTCACGGTAAAATTGGTTTGTCGTATTTTCGAAGCCGCCCTACCAATCAGCTTTCAGGTGGGGATGACTTATCGGCATCGTCAATTTCTGCTAAGAATTGGCTCACCCAGAGCTCGACGCGCGGTAGGCAAGCATTTAAAGAGGCTTGTTTTTCGGGGATGGCGAAGTAATCGGGTTCATGGAGGTAAGGGTTGCTGATTCTACCGACATCCTTGGCATCGTGGCTAAGATCGACGATACGGCCGCCGATAAGATTATATTGATGCTCATAATGACCGTGAATAAGCCCGCCAAACACTTGGTTCATAAACAGGCTTCCATACTTGCAGGAACCCGATAGATCGGTCGGTGCAATAGCCCCACGATCGGCGGCTTGCTCACACCATTTACGGAACATAAAAATCTTTGCATGTGCGAAAAGCTCGTCAGAATAGATTAATTGCGCCTGCCGCTCTTTCATCAAATCAGTCATTTTAAGAGTCCCCAGTAAAGCAGAAATTGACCCTCGATAACCGACATGAGGGATATGGTGGAGTTTCATTGTTAAAACTAACCAATGCCTGCTCGGGTTAAGAATACCGCGTGAGGCCGACAATATCAAAAATTGTCTGAATGACCCTGAAAAAGTATAAATATATCGAATTGTTAGCACCCCCTACCTTCCGATTTAATCCGCAGCGAAGCATAATGATTAAAAATGGGTAAGCGCACATTTACTTGACGGTAACATCATGACGCAACAACGCCCAATGTATATGCTCCCTGACCAAATCGGAAGGAAACGCCAAGCGTTTTTTTAAAACCCCGATAATCTCAGCAGAACCGGACGTATTTCCCAAGGCCACGGCGATATTGCGTAACCAGCGTTCATAACCTATCCGCCGAATCGCCGAACCTTCGGTTTTTTGCAAGAATTCCGCTTCCTCCCAAACAAACACCTCCAGCAACTGCGCCGTATCCAACCGATGTCGTGGATGAAAATCTTTCTCCCCGCTTACCCTAGCAAACCGGTTCCACGGACACACCAACTGGCAATCATCACAACCATATATCCGGTTGCCGATTAAAGGCCGTAAATCTTCAGGGATAGCACCGTGCAATTCAATGGTCAGATACGACACACAACGGCGGGCATCGACTTGATACGGCGCAACGATGGCCCTAGTCGGACATACGTTCAAACACGCCGTGCAGCCGCCGCAATGGTTTTGGGTTGGCGTATCGGCAGGCAAGGGCAAATCCGTGTAAATCTCGCCCAAAAAAAACCACGATCCGGCTTCGCGGTTAATCAAATTAGAATGCTTGCCTATCCACCCCAAACCCGCTTTTTCAGCAATCGCTTTTTCCAACACCGGCGCACTATCAACAAACACCCGATAACCGTATTCGCCGCAGTGGGTTTGAATTTTGTCGGCAAGTTTTTGTAAACGGTTACGCAAGACTTTGTGGTAATCCCGCCCGAGCGCATAACGGGAAATGTAAGCGGCGGCAGGATCAGCCAGCGTCTCGTGCATAGCCGGAGCCTCCGGCAAATAATCCATACGTACAGAAATAATGCTCCGCGTACCTTCATGCAACAGCGCCGGACGGCTACGTTTTAAACCATGCCGCTGCATATACTCCATATCGCCATGAAAATCCTTTATTAACCAGTTATACAAATGTTGTTCCGCATCCGCTAAATTGGTATCGCTAATCCCAACCTGCTGGAAGCCCAGCTCTAAGCCCCATTGCTTGATGTCATGGGCAAGGGTAGTTAAGGTGTTTTGTGTTAATTCCATAAACGCATTGGCTAAATTGGGAAGGCAATTTTTCAATGTTTGGCTGGTTGTACCCTCGAAAAGTTGGGGCAGGGCGGATACGCACTGCTGGCCAAAACATGGCACTAAATATCGGTGCGGGGGTAATTGAATATCCCTATAAATGCAGGAAGATTCTGAACAACCGTTGCGTTGGGGGCGTAAAACGTATGTCAGGGCAAACGGCAAGCTGTCGAAAGTAAATCAGTAACAACCATCTTAAAAAGGATAAAGGTCACTGAAGTTGAAATGTGGACAATAAAATAGGCCATGTTTTATCTTATGGCGGGTGAAATTCTGCAATATCGCGTCAGAATTTGCCATAGTTTTTTGATGCGCATCCTAAGCTAAAACAAGCTTAGGTATTGATCTTATTCATTGCCGCGGTGATTTGACCGCTGACAATTTGCCCTAGGTGAGATTTAGCCAAGTCAAATCCGCCTTCCAGTAAAGGCCAATCGGTTTTGGGGGGGTCTGACAGTACATAATCGGCTACCAGCTTAGCAGCAACTGGACGGCCTATACCGATCCGAAAACGGTAAAAATCATTGCTGCCGAGATGGGCGATAATATCACGCAAACCGTTATGTCCGGCATGGCCGCCGCCTTTTTTAAGCTTGACTACACCCACATCAAAATCCAGTTCATCATGGACAACCAAAATATCTTCTGGCGGGATTTTGTAATATCGCGCGGTTTTGCCAACGGCTTGCCCGCTTCGGTTCATAAAGGTTGCCGGTTTTAGCAACAAGACTTTATGGAAAGCAATGGTACACTCCGCCAATTCCCCTTGAAACTTGGCTTCCAATTGCCAAGAACCGCCATAATCGGCAAGCAAAGTGTCTAAAAACAAAAACCCGGCATTATGCCGGGTTTTTTCGTACTGACGACCTGGATTTCCTAAACCGACAATCAATTTAATCATGACAGGGTTTGGTCATTCCAAATCTTTAAAAATATCAGCTGACTGTTTTGGTAGGCATCATTGTGACGACCGGGTGATTGTGCTCTTCGCCTTGTGCTAAAACAACAATTGTCACACCAATGGGCAAAACCAAATCCGACAAATGCAAGGTTCCACCAATATCTAAATTGGACAAATCAACCTCAATAAACTCGGGTAAAGAAGAAGGCAAGCAAGATACTTCTACATCAACCATAGAGTGTGCAGCAACGCCGCCTTTTTTTCCACCGACAGAAACTTCTTCGTTGATAAAATGCAGAGGCACATGGACTTTAACAGCTTCAGACATATCAACGCGCAAAAAATCCAAATGTAAGACTTGGAATCTTGCAGGGTTACGCTGGACACCTTTAAGAATCGCTTTTTCGGTCTTACCGTCAACAGTAACATCAAGCACATGAGAATAAACAGCTTCATGCTCGAGATGCTTAATCACTTCATTGTGGTTCAAAACCAGCATTTGAGGATCACGATGCCCACCATAAATTACCGCAGGCACATTACCTAGGCGACGTGAACGTCTCGCCGCACCCTTACCAGAATCGGCACGACCTTCTGCTATAAACTCAAATACATTAGACATTCTCTTTTCAACCCCGCACTTCAACGTGCTTATATTTACTTTTAATCAACATACAGCGAACTGACCGATTCACCTACAGCAATCCGCCTGATGGTTTCTGCCAACATTTCAGCAACCGATAATTGCCTTATTTTGCCAGATTCTACTGCTTCTTGGCATAACGGAATGGTATCGGTAACCACTAGCTCGTCTAAAGAAGAGCCAGTCAAATTCTTCATGGCTGCACCAGACAAAACCGCATGTGTACAATAGGCCAATACCTTGACAGCCCCGTGCTTTTTTAAAGCCGCCGCCGCATGGCATAAAGTGCCTGCGGTATCGACAATATCATCAACTAATATACAAGTCCGCCCTTCAACATCGCCGATAATGTGCATGACTTCCGCAACATTGGCTTTTAATCTCCGTTTGTCGATTATCGCCAGATCGGCATCATTCAAACGTTTGGCAAGCGCCCTGGCTCTAACAACCCCGCCAACATCGGGTGAAACCACAATGAAATCTTTATATTGTTGACGCCAAATATCACCTAACAATATAGGTGATGCGTAAACATTATCAACAGGTATATCGAAGAAACCTTGTATTTGTTCCGAGTGTAAATCCACCGTCAACAGACGGCTAGCTCCTGCTTGCTCGATCATTTTGGCCACCAGTTTAGCACTGATGGGAACGCGTACAGATCGTGAACGCCTGTCTTGCCGTGCGTAACCATAATAAGGCATCACGGCGGTAATACGTGATGCAGATGCCCGTTTGAGGGCGTCAATCATCACCAATAATTCCATTAAATTCTCGTTGGTTGGCGAACAAGTGGGTTGGATAACAAAAACATCCATACCACGGACATTCTCTTCAATTTCCACCGCAATTTCACCATCACTAAACCTGCCGACTGCCGCCATCCCTAGGCGCATATTCAACTTTTTTACAATACCTTCGGACAAGGCCAAGTTAGCATTTCCAGAAAACACCATCATTGAGGTGTCATTCATTCAAGCTCTCCCAAACGAATTTAACTTAAATGGATATAAATGGCTGGGTCGCAAGGATTCGAACCTTGGTATGCGGAGATCAAAACCCCGTGCCTTACCGCTTGGCGACGACCCAATAATCAAGATAGTGAAACACCCGAATTCATCATAGAAAACAAAGGTGATTCATTGATGCACTTGGAAAGATGCGCTTGCCACTTAAGTTTAAGTGACTGGTACGCCTTATTTGCATTTATTTCTGAATCAAACTGTGCAAAAACACAAGCCCCAGTTCCAGTCAATTTTGCATCTGAAAATGCTGACAAATCAGCTAAAGCATTTTTAACGAGTGGATAACGCTGACACACTACATCAAGGCAATCGTTTTGATGCTGACCCGCTGTAAAGTCAGATATTTTGATTGATTTACTGTCACGTGTCAATTCATCTGCACAAAAAATTTCTTTGGTATTGACATGACAATCGGGTTTGATAATTACGACCCAAGGTTCTGGCAAAATTATTGGCTCTATTTTTTCACCGACACCTTCTGCCCAAGATGCCCGGCCAAACACAAAAATAGGTACGTCCGCACCGAGTGACAATCCTAGCTCCATCAATTTTTCGGTTGATAATTGCAATCCCCATAATTGGTTCAGCACTACCAGAACTGTCGCCGCATCAGAACTGCCGCCGCCCAAACCGCCCCCCATAGGCAGGTTTTTTTCAACTTCAATACAAACACCCTGTGGGCAACCCGTTACTGCTTTCAATAACACCGCCGCCCTGACCGTCAAATCTTCTGATTCAGCCACATTAGGAAGCGTGTTTTTCAGACTGACCCTTCCGCTAACATCGGGATGAAAACGTATCCAGTCACACAATTCGACGAATTGGAACACGGTTTGTAATAAGTGGTAGCCGTCCACCCTGCGCCCGACAATTCGCAACATCAAATTTAATTTTGCCGGTGCAGGCCATCTTGCCTTCCAGTACGAGTGATTAATGTCCATCAGTGCCATTGATAACCCATTGTTCAACAATCAACTTTAATTTGACTTTTTCGTTCATGACGGTCATTTTGCGCGGCAAGCTGCGGTTACTGGCCAATTGCATTTGCTTGTATTCAATCAACCAGCCTGACTGGCTGAAACCGGAAACCATATCAACAAATGCCTTTCCAGGCTCTGGCAAACCGACTATCCAGTATTTCAACGCCATGATGGGTATTGACATACCTAATTGCTGGTTGATAAAAATTTCTGGTTGCACGGATGTTTGCACCTTACCGTCGCCATGATCGATACTTACCAAGTCACCATTGAGCCGGATCAGTGTCGCTCCCTGACCTAATGGCCCAGATAATTTTAGCCGGTCTTGCGAGGGATCATGATCCCAAAGCAGATTTGCCGCCCAAGAATCTTTACTCCCGCTTAACGATAAACGCCCCTCTAGAGACCACTTAGCTAAGGGGCTCAAATTTTCCAACGCCGCTCTTGAATAAGCACCGTCAGGGATTACATCCAGGCTTGAACATGCCGATAGCAGAGAAACCAGAACCCAAACTACAAAAACTAAACTTTGCTTAATATTCACAAACATCACAACTATTGGGCCTTATCCAATATCCGCGACTTAAAATCCAGCAAATAGCGGTCTTCCGGTGATTCCTTAAAGGCTTCTTTAAAGATTTTTTTTGCCTTATCTTTTTGGTTTGCCATCCATAATACTTCAGCAAGATGCGCGGCAATCTCATTTTCTTGCTGTTTTGCATAAGCCCGTTCGAGATAATCCAAAGCTTTTGCCGTATTACCCAACTTAAACTGCAACCAGCCATAACTATCCAAGATTACCGCTTCATTTGGAGCCAGTTTAAGCGCACGTAACAAATAGCTTTCCGCTTCTTGGTATCGTTTGGTTTTGTCCGCCAATGAATAACCTAAGGCATTCAAAGCCTCGGCATTATCAGGATGCTTTTCAAGGATTTTTTTCAAATCCGCTTCCAAAACATCAAATTTCCCCATGTGCTCAGCCATTAACGCACGGGCATACAATAAATCTTTGTTATCCGGCAATTCTGCCAAAGCCTTGGTCAGTAATTCCAAAGCCTTTTCATAAAGTTGCTGCTGATTTAGCAATTCCGAATATACCAGCAAAATCCTCACCCTTTGTTTTGGGTATTTTTTTGCCAAAGAAGCCAACCTCGCTTCGGCCTGCGCAAATTGTTTTTCTTTTCCTAGCAAAGCTATCGCGGCAACACCAGCCTCAAATACCACCGGCTCGTCACTGGCCTTGTCGTATAGCCGTAAAGCCTTATCTGGATCATCTTGTTGTTCGGCAATTTTTGCCAAATAGAAATTCGCTTGCGACCGCCATTCTGGTTCGTCTAAAAGCTTGGTAAAAATAGTTTCGGCTTCTTCATGCTTATCCTGTTGCAAACACATCAATCCCAAGGCCAAGCGGCTTTCATTGTCATCGGGGTTGGTTTTGAGCATATCTTGATAAACTTGCTCTGCTTCGTCATAATCTTTGGACTTCACCAACACCTGTGCCAACAATTTTTTTATTTTAATGTCATCAGGAAACTTAACGATTGCATTGTTTAATGCTGTTTTAGCTTTATTCAAGTCGCCTGATAACATCGCCAATTGTGCATGCAACATCAATGCCTTATCCCAAGCTGGCTGCACCCGTAGGGCTTGCCCGACTTTTGCTTCCGCAACATCTTGCTTGCCAGTCTGTATTGCCAGCAAAGCTTGGACAAAATAAACCACTGCCTGATCGGGATGTTTTAGTGCAACATTATTTAGGACATTGAAAATCAAATCAGATTTGTTTTCCTTTTGTTGCACAGACGCCAATTCTAAAATCGATTTGTCAAAACCTGCAGGATCGTTTCTTAACAAGGACTCAATATGCACCTCCGCTGCTGCTTTGTCGCCCGACTTTAGCGCAGAAAGAGCCGCAAATTTTCTAGCAGTAATATTATTGACATCCTGCTTCAACCATATTGTTACTGCCTCATCGAGCCGAACGCTGTCTTTCAGATACATGGCAATCATCGCCGCACGCTCAGCAAAACGTGGATCACGGACTCGTTTTGCGGCTTCCATGTAGCCTTCCAAAGCAATGCCATATTGCCCACGCTGACCTGCCAATTCTGCTGTCAACAGCATAAACAACACATCGGGGTCGATTGATGTCTTAACATCTTTGGGTTTGCTTTGTTGTTTAGGACTAATTGACTTGGCGGGCAGCGTTTCGGTTTGCTGTGTTTTTTCTGGCGAAGTGGCACAACCATACAGAAAACCAAGCGTTATCACGCAGAACAATCTAAAAACAAACAGTTTAAAACTTAACACTCACAATCCTTCATTTGGCCACAAACATAGGCTTATAGATTAGCAGAAAAAGCTGTTGATTTAGAGAGCTGATTGCACCATTTTCAATAAGCTATTCTATTTCTTGGCAGAGAGCGGGATAATATACGGCTAATTGGGCGAAAAGCCACATACTACCCGCCCTTATAAGTGTTTGCCACGCGGCAGCGCCGATACCAAAACCGTAACGCCTTATTGAACAACGCCATGACACTACTCGCCGTAGGGATCAATTACCAAACAGCCCCGGTTGCCATCCGCGAACGGCTGTCATTCCCTGCTGAGGCCTTACAACCCGCGTTGCAGGAATTACACCGCATTAACGAAATTAGCGAAGCAGCAATCCTCTCGACTTGCAACCGCACCGAATTTTATTGCGCGGCAAACACTGCCAACCAAGAAGTCCTGATTGACTGGGTCGCGCAAAATAAACATCTTAATACATCAGATTTTGCACCCTATCTTTATAGCCACACCGATAGCAAATTCATCCGCCACATGTTCCGTGTCGCCTGCGGGCTGGATTCGATGATTTTAGGCGAACCGCAAATCTTGGGGCAAATGAAAACCGCTTATCAAGCCGCTTGTGATGCCGGAACTTTAGGCAAACACTTGGGCAAACTCTTTCAACATACCTTTACCGCCGCCAAAAAAGTCCGCACCGACACCGCCATCGGTTCCAGCCCGGTCTCCGTCGCCTTTGCCGCCGTCCAGCTCGCCCAGCAAATTTTTGACAAACTCAGCCAACAAACCGCGCTGTTGATCGGTGCCGGCGAAACCATAGAACTGACGGCAAGGCATTTGACCCAGCAAGGCATAGGCCGGCTGATTATCGCCAACCGCACTTACGATAAAGCCCACAGTCTGGCGGTACAGTTCAATGCTTATGCCATAGACTTGTCGGAATTGCCCAACCACCTTGCCGAGGCCGATATTGTCATTTCGTCAACCGCCAGTGCCTTGCCCATCCTAGGTAAAGGCCGCGTCGAAAGCGCGTTAAAAAAACGTAAACACAAACCGATGTTCATGGTGGATTTAGCTGTGCCGCGTGACATCGAAGCCGAAGTCGAACAATTGCGCGACATTTATCTGTATACCGTAGACGATCTGCAACAGACGATAGACCAAAATATGCACACGCGCCGTTTAGCGGCTGAACAGGCGGAAGAAATTATCGACACCCAAGTCGAATATTTTTTAGCTTGGTTACGCGCCCAAGGCGCACAATCAACGATCCGAGATTACCGCCTATCTGCTGAACAAATCCGTGATGAAGCCTTACAAAAGGCATTGCTATCACTAAAAAATGGCGCATCCGCCGAAGAAACCCTGAACCGGCTCGCCCATACCCTTACCAACAAACTGATACACACGCCCAGCACCCAAATCAGGACTGCCGCCGAAAACGAACGCCATGACCTGATCGCCGCCGCCCGCGAAATTTTTAAACTTAGTCATACCCAATGAAAAAATCCATACAAACCAAACTTGAAAACCTGTGCGAACGCTACGACGAAATCGCCGCCCTGCTCTCGGAACCACAAGTGCAAGGCAACCAAAACCGGTTCCGCTCCTTAAGCCAAGAATACGCACAAATCAACCCGCTGGTGGAATGTTACAAACGCTACGAACAGGCACTGGAACTGCTCAATTCGGCAAAAGAGATGCTGGATGACAGCGATGCGGATATGCGCGAACTCGCCAAAGACGAAGTGAAAGAGGCGGAAAACCAAATCGGGATACTCGATCATGAATTGCAAGTATTATTGCTGCCGAAAGACCCTAACGACAACCGCAACATCTTTTTGGAAATCCGCGCTGGAACAGGCGGCGACGAAGCGGCGATATTTTCCGGTGATTTGTCGCGCATGTACCAACGCTATACCGAACGCAAAGGCTGGCAAACCGAAATCATCAGTGAAAGCCCTGGCGAACATGGTGGTTACAAAGAAATTATCCTGCGTATCTCAGGCCGCGATGTGTATTCGCAGCTAAAATTTGAATCCGGTGCCCACCGTGTCCAACGCGTACCCGAAACCGAATCGCAAGGCCGCATCCATACCTCGGCCTGCACGGTTGCCATCATGCCCGAAGTGGAAGAAGTTGACGCCATCAACATCAATCCGGCGGATTTGAAAGTCGACACCTACCGCGCTTCTGGTGCCGGCGGCCAGCACATCAACAAAACCGAGTCGGCGATCCGTATCACCCATATCCCTACCGGCGTGGTGGTGGAATGCCAAGATGAACGTTCGCAACACAAAAACCGCGCCCGCGCCATGTCCTTGCTGGCTTCGCGCTTGCTGTCCGCCGAACAGGAAAAGCACCATGCCGAACAGTCACTCACGCGTAAACTCCAAGTCGGCAGCGGTGACCGTTCTGAGCGTATCCGCACTTACAACTACCCGCAAGGACGGTTGACCGACCACCGTATCAACCTGACTTTGTACAAACTCGATGACATTATGCAAGGCGGTCTGGAACAAGTGTTGCAGCCCTTAATCAGTGAACATCAGGCCGAATTGCTGACACAATTGGGGGATGATTAATTGCTACGGACAACCTACAACGGTGTCCACGAAAGGCACGAAATATACGAAAAAATGAGTTAAGGATTTGGCCATTAATAAATTCCCGATATTTAGACCTGACAGGTTTTTGAAACCTGTCAGGTCTAGGGTTTCAAGAATGGTTCAGGGAAGTTATTTTTAGCCAAATCCTAAGAAGGAATTGTTGTTGATCCCAAAACGGATATGGCAATCCAAATATACTTTAAATGGTCACATTTTCGGTTTTTTGTAGTGCGAAACCTCTTAATTAAATCCAAAAACTTGACCGTTTACAGTTTTTAACAGAACGTAAGATACCTTAAGAATAGTTGCAACTAAAGCACCATGAAAATTTTCGTGCCTTTCGTCTGTTTCGTGGACAATGCATAATACCCTAAAAACCAACCGCCACATGCCCACCATCAAAACCCTACTGGCACAAGCCACCAAAGAACTCACCGCCACCAGTGATTCCCCAACCTTAGATGCCGAAGTCCTACTCTGCCAAGTACTGGACAAATCCCGTTCCTACTTGCGGGCTTGGTGCGAACAGACCATCAGCGACGGACAACAACGGCAATTTCAACAGCTCTGGCAACAACGCTGCCAAGGCCATCCTATCGCCTACCTAACAGGCCGACGCGAATTTTGGTCACGCGAATTTTTCATCACCACGGATGTTTTGATCCCTCGCCCCGAAACCGAACTGTTGATTGAAGTTAGTTTGCAACTGATACCAACTCATACGGCTTGGAACATCATTGACCTTGGCACTGGTTCCGGCATTATCGCCATAACACTCGCCGCCGAACGCCCTAAAGCCCAATTCACCGCCGTTGATTTCAACCTCAAAGCCTTGCAAATCGCTGAGCAAAACGCCATTAGGCATCAAACCGACAACGTCCAATTCCTTCATAGCAATTGGTTCAATACCATCCCCAAGCAACGCTTTAATCTCATCATCAGCAACCCGCCCTACATCGCCGAAAATGACAGACATTTACAACAAGCTGATCTGCGTTTTGAACCGGAATCTGCCTTGGTCGCTAGCGGGCAAGGGCTGGATGATATTAAAACTATCGTAAAAACCGCAAAACATTGGCTAACGGACGACGGGCATTTGTTAATCGAACATGGTTATGATCAAGAAGCCGCCGTACAGGCTATCTTTACATCATGCGCTTATCGGGAAGTGCAGACCTACCGTGATTTATCAGGGCAGCCTAGGGCAACTTATGGCCATATGTAAGTGGACGGTTTTTCTTAATTTACCTGGTTCAATCCAATTAGAAATGGCGGATATGCACTTGTGGTTTATCAAGCACCAAAGCCGCACAAATTGGATGATTCGATGTCGGTATGGCTAGGCTGATGGCTTGCCATGCTTCAATCGGCCCGTAACCTTCTGGTAGGCTTAAAAAAACTTCCGGCTGTTGCGGGTCGACCACGCATTGCGGTAAACCCAAAGCAATCCCGCGTCCGGTGGCTTTGACAAAGGCCTCTTTTTTAGTCCAAAACTCGTAAAACGCTGGCGTTTTTTCTGCCTCCGGCAATGCCTGCCAATAAACCCTTTCGGCATCAGAGAAACACCGTCCAACCAATGCGGCAAGATTGGCGCGTATTTGGATGCGTTCAATATCGACACCAAGCTTGCAGTTAGGTGCGGCAACAATCACGAATTGATTGCCCGTGTGTGAAAGGCTAAAAACGAGTTGCGGATGATCGGCAAGATAGGGTTTGCCATATTCAGTCCGTTCGATGCGGATGGATGCGGGATGTTGTTTAAGCTTGTCTGCTAGAACTCTTCTCAAACGACCACGCACTTCGATGTAACGGGTTTTTATCAGCGGATTACCCAAAGTTTCCGCGCGGGCAAGTTCGGTGGCATCTAACAACGGCAGATACTGTTGGCTTTCCGCTGCATCGTCTGACAATTGCCCGTACCAAAAATCGACGGGGTGCGGTTCAAGACTTGGCAATGGCAAGACTTTTACTGCTGTTGTTTACCCGCCAAAACATAGGAGCCAATGGCATTTTTATTAAGACTTACTTAAAATCAAAAGCATTGATTAAATCACCGGCATTATCCCTGACCCCCGGTAACTTTTCCAAACCGTAACGACGGGTAATAAATTTAATGATGGATGTCGTGTCGTAAAGGCTGTGGTCGACAAACCCCCGTTTGGCAAAAGGCGAAATGATGATCGTCGGAATCCGCGTTCCTGGGCCCCAACGATCGCCTTTGGGAGGCGGAACATGATCCCAAAAGCCGCCGTTTTCATCGTAAGTGAAAATAATCACCATGTCCGACCATTGTTTGCTATGCCGCAGGCGGTCAAGCAACTCGGCGACATGCTCTTCACCTATAAGCACATTGGTATAGCCAGGATGCTCATTCATAATGCCCGTAGGTTTGTAAAACGACACTTGCGGCAAAGTGCCATTTTGGATAGCTTGCAGAAAATCTTCACCATCTTTTAAATGCGTTTCGCGGTCTTTGCTGCCAGGCGCGAATCGGGCATAGTAATTAAACGGCTGATGGTGTGGTTGAAAATTTAAAGTCCCTTGAATATCAGAATAAATGACCGAACGTTTTTTATCGGGTGCTTGTTTGCCATCGGCAAGAGCTTTGTTCCAACCACCAGCATACCAAGCCCAAGAGATATTTTTGTCAGAGAGTGTATCCCCTATCGTTTTCGTGTATTGGGGTGGAAGATGATAGCGCTCAGAACCAGCAAACCTCAAATCGCCGCCTTGGGGAGGCAAAATACCTGAAGGCTGGAAAGGGGGTTGCACGCTGTTGACACTGTAGCCATCGGGGGTGAAAGCCCCATCAAAAAAAACCGGCGCGGCTTGCATGGCAGATAACTTGGATTCAGGTTTGCGTTTTAACCGCCCTTGCTGGTCAAGTTGGGCACGAAGTTCCTGAGGTGCAGTAAAGTCTGATGGCGTACAGGCACAAACCAACCATTGGTGGTTCAAATAAGAACCGCCAAACGCCCCCATAAAAAAATTGTCAGCCAAAACATACTCTTTAGCCCATTGCCAAAGCGGTAATTTGCTACCATCGTAATAACCCATCACTAATCCACCCGCGTCAGAAATGGCAGCAAAGCGGTTGTTTAGCCCGCCATTGATTTGCTCGATATTTTGGTAAAAACGGTGGACAAGATCACGGGTTTTTTCATTAATCGGTAAGTTGACTGGCGGGCTGTCAATTGGGAATGGTTGATTAGGCAATTTTACATCAATAAGTGGTGTTTTTTTTCCCGCCCAAATAGGTGGCAGCCGAGCCAATGCCTTACCGTCGTGGTCTATTTGTATGTACTGCTCAGAAGCAGCCTGCTTAATACCGTTTGCACCTGGAAACAGACCATATAAATTATCAAAACTGCGGTTTTCGGCATAAATGATGACAATATGCCCGATAGCGTCAAGCCGTTTATGTTTGTTGACTTCCGCCATAACCGATGCGCTGGAAACCAAACCAATCAAGACAACCAAAGTATTTGCGAAAAATTGAATTTGTTTATTAATCATAAGCTTTAATAATCCTCTAATATCATCGCGTGAGTCTTAAATATTTCTGATATAGCGTCTCTTTGTCCTCAACAAATTGCGGATCGGTTTCTATACACTCGACGGGGCAAACTTCTATACATTGCGGAGTGTCATGATGGCCTATACATTCAGTGCATAACGCCGGATCGATGACATAAATGTCCTCGCCTTGGGAGATTGCGCCATTCGGGCATTCTGGTTCGCAGACATCACAATTGATGCAGGCGTCATAGATAATCAAGGCCATTGTTTATTCCTCGGTAAATTTCTGAATTAGGGTTTGCCGGACAAGTTCAGGGACAAAACTGGACACGTCGCCGTTCATTTGGGCAATTTCCCTTATCATGCTGGAAGAGATAAATTCATATTGTTCGGCGGGGGTCAAAAACATGGTTTCCAATTGCGGGGCCAAACGTCGGTTCATGCCGGCGAGTTGAAACTCGTACTCAAAATCTGAAACCGCCCGTAACCCTCTTAAGATAACATTTGCGCCTTGTTCTTTAGCGCAATCCACTAACAAATTGTCAAAACCGATGACTTCCACATTGGGAAATTCTGGAGTGACCGCCTTTACCAAAGCCACGCGTTCATAAAGCGAAAACAAAGGGGCTTTATTGCGATTGACGGCCACGGCGACGATTACTTTATGATATAGTTTTGATGCTCTAGCTATCAAATCCAAGTGACCGTTGGTGATCGGGTCGAATGTACCCGGATATATAGCGATAATTTGCATAATATTTGGCAAAAGAAAACGGCAATAAACCGAAACACAAAAACAATTCCTTATTATAACGGTATTTGGCCATGAGGGCGCGTCCGCCATTTACATACATTACGTTCGTGTTAAAAATCGCCATATGGACGCAGTTTGTCATTTAACTTTAATCTTTTTGTCATTAAGCTGACATTTTCCTTAATTACTCTTTCCTGCTGATACTATAGAACACATGGATAATTATGAGAAAAGACACTGCTGAGTTACTCTTCAAGCCTACTAAGCGATTGGATTGTTTTGTCGCAAATTCAGAGGCGTTAATTGAAGAAGCGCAACGATTGCGCTATCGGGTTTTTGCTAAAGAAATGGGCGCAAAACTGAAATCTGGAACCGAAGGACTGGATTACGATGATGTTGATCAATTTTGTGACCATCTGGTAGTCTTTGACAATACCACCCAAAAGGTCGTAGGTTACACACGCTTGTTGACCCAATTTCAAGCTGAAAAATTGGGTCGGTTTTATTCCCAAAGCGAATTCAAACTAGATCAAGTTTTGGCTCTACCCGGACGTTTTTTGGAAATTGGCCGGACTTGTGTTGACCCAGACTTTCGCGGTAGTGCGGTATTGACAACTTTGTGGTCTGCGTTAGTCGAATATGCCTTAAAAGGCCAGTTCAATTACCTACTTGGCTGTGCCAGTATTACGCCTGGCCCAAGTGGATTCGCTGTTGATGCGGTTTATCGCAATATCGATGCAAAAAATATTGCCCCGCTGTCATTGGACGTTGCACCAACTATCCCCGTACCCCATGCCTTGCGTTGCAACCGCGACGAATCCGGCATCCCGCCATTGTTAAAAGCTTATCTGCGTTTCGGCGCCCTAATCTGTGGTGAACCTTGTTGGGATGAGGATTTTAACTGTATGGATTTATTTGTGTTGTTACCTTTAGACCAATTGCAAGAACGTTACAGCAAACATTATATGCGGGATTACCAAACGAGCAATGAAATCGAAAAGTCGGCTGTTTTATAAGTTACTTCTGGTCATCTTGTTGTTTGTTGTCGGCTTTGTCATTGCCGCCGTTATTTTCCCCCTAAGCAATCTGTTGTGTACTGCACATAAGGCAAGGGATCATCGGGATGCCTTAAAAAAACAATGGATATGCTGGTTTAGCTCGATATTGAAGCTAGAAATCACCAAGGAAGGTATCTTGCCCCTACACTCTTCGCTAGTGGTCAGCAATCATGTTTCTTGGGTTGATATTATTGTTATCGGGCAGTATTTGCCAGCCTATTTCGTAGCCAAAAGTGATATTTTAAGTTGGCCTTTGCTAGGGTTCCTGTCTAGGCAAGCTGGTGCCATTTTCATCCGTCGCGGTGATAAAAAGCATATTATGGAAACCGCCGAAAAGATGGTCTGGCTACTAAGGCAGAACCGCAATCTTATCGCTTTCCCTGAAGGCACCACCACCGTTGGGGATGATGTGCTCAGTTTCCATGCCTCATTATTTCAGCCCGCCTTACTAACCAAAACGGCAATTCAGCCAGTGGCTATCCAATACTTGGGGGACGCTAAAAGTTTAGCGCCTTTTGTCGGTGATGATGCCTTTGTACCGCATCTGATTAAAATGCTGGAGCTAGAAAAAATTGAGGTGCGCTTAAGTTTTTTGCCGACAATCAACGTTTCCGGTAAAACCCGAATAGCTGTGAGTCATGAAGCCAGGAACTTGATATTGACCCGAATTTCCAATGCTGACTTGCCTAAGCAACACCCTAGCACATGATAAATTTAAGGGTTTCTATTTTCATCATCAGTTTTCATTCCTGTCCTGACTATAACTCCCCTTCTGCTTTGGCTCTAAACTTCATGCCATGACCAGCCTAAACTTCCCCGAACTGGAGCAACTCGAATGCCTAATCGGGCAGTTTGGGGATCGTGCGTGTACCGAAGTGATTGACTACATCCAATACAAAGATATTGAATTCCCAATATATAGCCTGACGCTGGGTACGGCCGATCCCGACGCCCCTGTTTTAGCCTTTTTCGGTGGCGTACACGGCTTGGAAAAAATTGGTTCAGAAGTGATTTTGTCGTATTTGCAAACCATTTTGCATTTGTTGGACTGGGATGAGGAATTGCTGCAACGGCTGGAAAAATCACGCTTGGTGTTCGTGCCTATTGTCAATCCAGTAGGGGTTTATTTAGGGCGGCGGTCAAATGGCAATTGTGTGGATCTCATGCGTAATTCGCCAATAGAAGGTGAAGGTAACGGGGCAAAGAAAATCTACAGTGGGCAAAGGATGACACGATACCTGCCTTGGTTTCGCGGCGATATGGAAAAAATGGAAAAGGAGTCGTTGGCTTTATGTAAAGTCGTTGGCGAGCAATTATTCACCTCGCCACTGTCAATTGCGCTGGATTTGCATTCTGGTTTTGGTATCAAAGACCGGTTATGGTTTCCCTACGCATCCAGGCAAACGCCTTTTACCTATATTCCGCAAGCATTGGCACTCAAGGAATTGTTTGACCGCTGCTATCAAAACCATGTTTATAAAATTGAGCCAATGTCCATGGAATATGTGATTAACGGCGATTTATGGGACTATCTGTTCGATCAATTCGTAGGAAAGTTTGGCGATCAAAAGCTGTTTTTGCCGTTGACACTGGAAATGGGTTCATGGCTATGGTTACGCAAAAATCCTCTGCACTTGTTTTATCGGCATGGTTTGTTCCATCCCATGCTGCCGCATCGGCAACAACGGGTATTGCGCCGGCATTTTGTCCTGTTTGATTTTTTGCACCGCAGCTTGCTTTCCCCATCACAATGGGTGCATTTGACGGAATCGCAAAAAACCTTTAACCAGCAAAAGGCAGAGGCTTTATGGTATGGTCAATAAATGTGGCGAGCATTGGATTTTATTACGCGGATTAGCACGAGAATCCGCACACTGGGGCGATTTTGTCGCCAAGCTCCAAGCTAACTATCCCTCAGCTACTATCAACACACTAGACTTACCTGGAACAGGAAAATATTTTCAACAATCCAGCCCCAACAAAATCCCCCAAATTGCCGATCAGGTTCGTGCCAACGCCTATGGGCATGGCTTACTCAAACAACCAGTCATACTATTAGCCGTATCATTAGGTGCTATGGTCGCTTGGGAATGGTTGCAACGCTATCCTGACGATAGTTGCGGGGCGGTGCTAATAAACACGAGTTTTGCCAACTTAAGCCCATTTTATCAACGCATACGCTGGCAAAGTTACGGAAAGTTGTTTCTCCTCACCAGACATCGCGACATTTATCAACGCGAACTGGGAATTGTGCAGTTAGTTAGCAACCAAGAAGGACATTATGCCCAGATTGCTAAAGAGTGGGCGGGCATACAAATAACCAGACCAATAAGCTTAATAAGCACTATCAATCAGCTAGTGGCGGCAGCAACTTATCGGCCAAACAAGGCCAAACCTAAGCCACCAATATTATTGCTCAACTGTAAAAACGACCGTTTGGTGTCAGCCGTTTGTTCAGAAGCCATTCAAAAGCAATGGAATTTAGAATTGCGTACCAATCAATGGGCCGGCCATGACTTGACTTTAGACGATAGTGGCTGGGTACTTACCCAGTTGCAACAATGGATCGCAAATCAACACAGTAACTTTGGCTAAACCCTCTTCCCCTACCCTTGCAAAAATTAACGCCCCCCTTATTCGGCCTGATAACGCGGCGGCCTACCGCCATATACTTTTCAAATATAAAGCGGGGCCATGCGCCGCCAATAATAACCACTGTGAGCCCGCTCATTCCAAAGGATCAATTGATGATGGATGCCCTTTTTAGTCAAAATCGAGCTGAGTTCTTGATTATTTTGCAAAAAAGGGTCTTCATTACCGATGACCAGAATAATATCCATTTCTTTCAATTTGCTTAACAAGTTATTACACTCCAAATTGGGTAAGAAATGCGATGGCGTATGGAAATACACGTCATCGTTATAAAATCCATCCAGCAAATCATTAAAACACTCCACATTTAATGTCAGGTCATAACGACCTGAAAACGCAACCAATTTTTTAAACAACTGTGGATGACGAAACGCAATCGTCGCAGCATGGAAAGCCCCAAGGCTTAACCCATGCGAAATGATACATTCATGGGGATTTTTACTGTCCATGAACGGGATTACTTCTTCCAGCACATATTCTTCAAAAGTAATATGACGCTGGATACGTCCTGAAGGATGCGCCCACCAACAATAAAAACTCTCCGCATACACCGCATCAATACAGTACAACTGCAACCAACCTTGCTCTATCTTATGCTGCAACGCCTTAACCAACCCTAAGCGTTCATATTCGTCAAACCGCCCATCACGGGTTGGAAACACCAATACTTTTGCCCCAGCATGACCAAAGACCAGTAATTCCATATCGCGTTGTAACTTATCACTCCACATCTTGTGATATTCGCGGTTCATCGCACAACTCCTGATAGCCTGTGTTGATAATGTTTTAAAATCTATTTTGCTAAAGGCGAAAAAAAACGTCCAGCTCATCAATTAATTGCTGCTGTTGACGTGCTTGGTTTGGATAACTGTAATGCCCTGCTTCCAAAACAAACAACTGTTTCTCCCTAGGCAAGGCATTGAAAATGGCAAATTGACCTGGCGGTGCGACACAGGGGTCATATAATGCACAAGCACAATGTACTGGTATATCAATGAATCGGGCGGCGCTTGCCGCATCGTAATATCGTAATACCTTAAGGGTTTGTTTCTTGTTTCCGCAGTAATATTGCTGAACACTATGAACACTGCCCTGTGATGGCAACCGTAAACGTAGCGGTTGGTTGCCAAAGGTCGGCACGTTGAAATGCGCCCTGGCAATACGTTTTTCAACCGCCAAAGCTAAAGCCCCAATACCGCCGCCAAAACTAATTCCCAAATACCCTAGACGCCCGCTTAAATATGGAAACAAATTCAATAATGTACTGACCGCCAACCAAACATCTTCAACACACCCAGCTAGCACATATTTGTCCGCGTCCTCAATGTGATGCCGGACGTGCCAAAAAGGATCGGCAGAAATATCTGGCTCGTTACTCAAACCCAAACCGCGAAAGCATGGAAACAATAAGGCGGAATCATGGAAAGGCAAGTGAAAATCCGGCGCATTTCGCCCACCGTAACCATGCCCAACAACAAAGCCACGCGTAACTACTCCATACTTTGGCAATAATAACCAACAACGGATTAACCGGTGATCGGTAGATGTATAACGAATACCAAACACCTGCCAACCAGATTTGTCGGTGTTTAAAAATTGTACCTTGGGCAACGGCGCAACGCGCAAGGCCTGATGATAACGCTGCTGCCAAAACTCCAAAAAATCTTTAGGTGTTTTGGCCGTGCCCACCGCCAACAATTGTGGGAGGGAATACCCATAGCTAGGGTCAAATCCAAAGCCATTTTTATTACTAACATTACAACTATCGTCTGGCATTTACTTTCTCGTTCTTATAAATATACCATTATGTCCATGACAGCATTATTGACATGGATTGGTTTTGTTTTTAATTCCAAGGGGTTGGTAAAGCGAAGATTAGCGGTTACCAAATTGTAGATTGGTGAAACATGAATTAGGGTTTTGAGTGGATTTTGGCAGTGTTTCAGGAGTAGGGACATTCACCTATCCGCATTTTTGTTTATGTTCTAAAAGCAGGACTTTGTAGATGTACTTTTTATTAAAAAAATATATTCTGCGTCCAATGGAGTGTAATTTTAACATGTTATTTTGTCTATGCTACTGATAACATTAATTAACTTACTTTTGCATCGGGCTTTTCGCTAGGTATACGCCGTTTACCTATATTTTTCTTGTCGCGGTGGCGGATTTTTATTTTTTCTGCAGGTTTCTTTTTGTCAGCATCTTTCTTTTTTTTAGCACCGGCTGCTTTCCCGGATAATTTGATTTTTTTCGGCCCTTGGTAACTACCTACCAACTCATTTATCGTGCGGCGAATGAAGGCTTGTTTCAAAAACCGCTGGATACCGGACATTAAATTCCATTCAGTACTTTTGACCAGCGCGATAGCAACACCTTGTTCATCAGCGCGGCCAGTCCTACCGATACGATGGATGTAGTCAATCCCATTTCTAGGGACATCAAAATTGACCACTAAATTGATGCCTTTAACATCCAAGCCCCTAGCTGCTAAGTCGGTGGAAATCAAAATACTAATAATGCCCTCCCGAAACAAGTTCATAATACGCTTACGTTCGTAATGCTCCATTTCTCCATGCAATACGCCAACACGGAGGTTTTGGTTACGCAAAGGGTTTTCTAATTCAATAGCTTTGTTGCGGGTATTAGTGAAAATCAGAGCTTTATCATAACTGTCATTAATCAATAACCACGCTAATAACCTTTGCTTATGGTCATTGTCATCGGCCAGCACAATTTGTTGTTCGATGTTGCTGTGGCCATCATGCAAGGTATTGAGTGCGATCACCTGATGTTGTTTTAACACCTTATCGGCGATTTTGATCACGCCGTAATGGGTCAAAGTTGCAGAAAACAGAAGTGTTTGCCGTTCTGGATTGCAATATCCGGCGATTTTTAGCACATCATCATTAAAGCCCATGTCCAGCATACGATCGGCTTCGTCAAGTATTAACACTTCCATGTGCGAAAAATCTGCAGATTGCTGTTTTATTTGCCCCAGTAAACGGCCGGGAGTGGCGATAATAATATCCGCATTTCTTCGCAATACTCCTTGTTGCTGTTTGTAGTCTTCGCCGCCGGTAATCAGTCCTATTTTAATTTCGGTAAATTCGGCGAGCTGTAAACATTGCAGGAAAATTTGGCTGGCTAGTTCGCGCGTTGGGGATAATACCAAGGCACGAGTACCAAACAATGAGGTAGGTTTGTTGAGTAGGTTTTGAAAAGTAGGTAATAAAAATGCGGCCGTTTTACCACTGCCTGTTTCAGCACTGACCAATAAATCTTTACCCGCTAGTGCTGGTGGTATAGCCAGTTGTTGCACTGGGGTAGGCTGGGTAAATCCAAGTTTTGTAATGGCGGCCTGTAATGCATCATCCAGTGCCAACTGGGAAAAGGAAAAGGGAATATCGCTTGAATTTGTGTGCATGAATGGAAAAAGCAATTGAAACTAACTACGAAAAATATTCATTATAAACGCTTTGTAACGTAAACCCTGAGTAAATGTCCAATTGCCAATCGGCGTTTAAATGTTAAGCTAAGATGTTAATTTATTTGATTGATACACAAAAGAGAGCCTATAGTATGATCCCAATTAGAGACACTGCTCCGTGTTATGCAAAACCCTTAGTTACTTGGAGCATTATTGGCGTGTGTGTGCTTATATTTATCGTAATGTTCTTTATGCCAGAGGTAGATAGTTATAGGCTGCTTAATTTATACGGTATGGTACCGATGCGCTATGCCCACGGCTGGGCAAGCTACAATGGCATGTCCTTCGATGGCTATTTTTCATTTATCAGCAACTTATTTTTACATTCAAGTTGGAGTCACTTGATAGTAAATATGTGGTTTTTATGGATTTTTGCTGATAACGTTGAAGACCGTATGGGTCGATGGCGATTTATATTGTTTTATCTTATCTGTGGAGCTTTTGCCACGGCATTGCAATGGTATTTTGACCCTAATCTAACCATTCCGGTAGTAGGCGCCTCTGGTGCCATTGCAGGTGTATTGGCTGCCTATTTTTTTCTCTATCCAATGGAGCGGGTAATAGTTTGGTTGCCGATATTTTTCCTGCCTATTGTCATTCATGTGCCTGCCGTCGCATTTTTAGGTTTATGGATTTTATTACAATTACACAATGCAACCACCACCATCGTTTTTGACAATGTCACTGTCGATGTCGCGTGGTGGGCACATCTAGGCGGATTTATATCAGGTTCCCTACTATACCGTTTTTTTCTAGTTAAAGGGTATTGTCAAGCGCAGTGACTTATTTGTGTTTTTGCTTCTTCAACAATTTTTTGGCTTCTTTTTCTTGGCGGATAATCAACAATTCAGCTAACTCCTGTTCCATCATTGCGGGTGTTTCTAAGGTAATACCTCCTAATGCTCCAGTTCGGAATTCCGAAAGTAAAATCTTTGCAACTTTATCATTATTTACTTGCCCACCAGAGCGTAAACAACCTCGCTGTTTGCCAATCAATTCCAACAGCTCATTTTCCTTTTCTGGCAATTCTTTCAAATGGAAGCGGGATTTTAGATAGTTTGGATAATGGTTTAATAAAAACTCCGCAAGAAATGTAGCAATATCACCATGATGTATCGCTGTGTCTTTGATCGCTCCTGTGATGGCCAATCGATAGCCAGTGTTTTTGTTATCGAGATTTGGCCAAAGCATTCCCGGGCTATCCGTTAAAATGACGTTATCACCAATATTTATCCGTTGGAGGAATTTAGTTATCGCTGGTTCATTGCCAGTTTTGGCAATAATACGTCCTGCAAGTATGTTAATTATGGTTGATTTGCCAACATTAGGAATGCCCATAATTAATGTATGTAGCAATCGTCCTTCTTTTACTGGCACCAGTTTATGGCACATGGAAGTCAAAAGACGAATTTTTTCTGGTTTACTTGACATCAACGATAGAGTCTTAATCCCCTGATCCTGTTCCAGATAAGTTTGCCACTGTTGCGTCATTTCAGCATCAGCAAGATCGCTTTTATTAAGCACTTTGATGCAAGGTATATCACCACGCAGGGGAACAAACATCGGATTTTGGCTACTGAACGGAATGCGGGCATCAAGAATTTCAATAATCAAATCAATCTCTGGGAGAATAGCTTTGATTTCTTTACCGGCCTTGTGCATGTGGCCGGGAAACCACTGGATTAGCATGATATTTTATTTAAATTCAGAGTTATTGTTATTTCAAAACAAGATACCAGATATGGCTTTAATTCGCTGAACAATCACTTTATGATGTGGAATTATCACTAACAATTATTGCAAACTATGGAAGAGATTAAGGTAAACAGTAGTTTTTATGCTTATTTATCCCGCTTAAGATGGATTAAACGCTGGGGTTTAAAACGCAATGCACATGATGAAAATGTTATGGAACACAGTTGGGAAGTGTCAGTAATTGCCCATACTTTGGCGTTAATAAAGAACCGTTACTTTAACGGGAATATCGACGCGAATGCCGTAGCAACAGCCGCTCTATACCATGATATTACTGAGGTGATTACTGGAGATTTACCCACCCCAATCAAATATCATTCTGAAGGAATACGTAAAGCATATAAAGAAATTGAAAGCCAGGCGGAAATCGAGCTTTTGAATTTATTGCCCTCAGAAATCCGTAGTGATTTTGAAACGCTGATTTGCCATGGGCAGATGCCTGAAGAGCATTTACAAATTATCAAGGCCGCTGATAAAATTTCAGCTTATTTAAAATGCCAATTAGAATTGAAAGCAGGAAATTTGGAATTTGAAGTCGCTGCAGAACAATTAGCGTTAAAAATTGCTGAATCTGATCAAAATGAAGTTATATTTTTTATGCAGACATTTGCTCCAAGTTGCGGTTTGACTTTAGATGGGCTGATGAAAACCTACTAATTTGCTTATTCAATTCACCTCAACAATCAAATTTTAGGCAAAAAAAAACCGATGTATACATCGGCTTTTTTCTGTTGAATTTAGTATTACATACTGCCCACAGCATTTAAATCTTTAAACGCTTGTTCCAAACGGCTAATCATACTAACTTCACCGGCACGTTGCCAAACCCTAGGGTCATAATATTTTTTGTTCGGTTTGTCTGCACCCTCTGGATTGCCGATTTGACCTTGTAAATAACCTTCATTTTTTAGGTAATACTGTCTGATACCATCCCAAGCTGCCCATTGGGTATCGGTATCAATGTTCATTTTGATAACTCCATAACTAATGGATTCACTAATTTCCTCTGCAGACGATCCTGAACCCCCATGAAAAACAAAATTCAAGGTATTTGCAGGTACACCAAATTTTTCAGAAACATATTTTTGTGAGTTATCCAAAATCTTAGGCGTCAGTTTTACATTTCCTGGTGAATATACACCGTGGACGTTACCAAATGAGGCTGCAATCGTGAAGCGATCACTAATTTTGCTTAACTTTTCATAAGCATAAGCTACGTCTTCAGGTTGTGTGTATAACATAGAGTGATCCATACCGCTATTATCAACACCGTCTTCTTCACCACCTGTTACCCCTAATTCAATTTCTAACGTCATGCCCATTTTTGACATGCGCTCTAAATAGTGACCACAAATTTCAATATTTTCCTCCAAGCTTTCCTCTGATAAGTCCAACATGTGTGAACTAAAAAGTGGTTTACCTGTTTGGGCAAAATGTTTCTCACCAGCATCCAATAAGCCATCAATCCAAGGTAGTAAAATCTTTGCGGCATGATCAGTGTGCAGAATAACCGGTACACCGTAAGCCTCAGCTACAGTATGTACATGTTGGGCACCAGAAATGGCACCTAAAATAGCAACTTGTTGGCCATCTAATTTAAGCCCCTTACCCGCTACAAATTGAGCCCCGCCGTTTGAAAACTGGATAATCACCGCAGACTTAACTTTTGCAGCAGCTTCTAACACTGCATTTATGGACCCCGTACTGATCACATTGACGGCTGGCAATGCGAACTTATTTTCTTTCGCTATTGCAAATATTTTTTGTACGTCATCACCCGTTACTACACCTGGTTTTACATTATCTAAAATTTTTTGTGACATTTAAGTAGAGTCCTTAATTTAAATGATTGTTGCCAAAAAACTCAATATATCCAAACATTGAAAACTTGAATGGAAATCCTTAAGTGTCGTCTTTACTCTTCTAAAGTTGCCAAACGTTCAGCCAACAGCTTTTCCAACGATTCTAAAGCAACTGTAAAGCCGTTGATGCCTTCTGCCAATTTATCCGTAGCCATCCGGTTTTCTTTATGCATTGTGTCAAACACTTCTTTGGTCACATCAATTTTTTCGATAGACATCGTCGCCGAGTTTTTAGGATCTAACTTGCGAGGTAAATCACCTTCAGTGACTTGCAACTCACCTAGCAGAGATGGCGCGATAGTCAACAAATCTGAACCGGCCAATTCGGTAATTTCGCCAATGTTACGGAAACTTGCCCCCATAACTTCTGTTTTGTATCCAAACTTTTTGTAGTAATTGTATATTTCAGTTACAGATAATACACCTGGATCTTCTGCTGCAGGATATGAATCTCGTCCAGTATCTTTTTTGTACCAATCAAGAATCCGACCTACAAAGGGAGAAATTAAAGTGATACCATTTTCTGCGCATGCAATTGCTTGGTGTATTCCAAACAACAAAGTCAAGTTACAGTGGATGCCTTCCTTTTCAAGAACTGCCGCAGCCTGGATACCTTCCCAAGTAGCTGCGACTTTAATTAAAACCCGCTCTCGCGAAACACCTGCCGCTTCATATTGCGCAATCAGTTCACGGCCTTTAGCAATTGTCGCATCGGTATCAAAAGACAAACGCGCATCAACTTCTGTTGATACACGACCTGGAATGATTTCGAGAATTTTTAAACCGAATGAAACTGCCAAACGATCAAAAGCAAGCGAAACAACTTGCGCTGAACTCGCATCGACACCTAAAGTTTCCCTTGCACCTTTCAAAGTTCCATCAACAATTTCTTGATATTGAGGCATTTGAGCAGCAGCAGTAATCAAAGAAGGGTTTGTTGTTGCATCTTGTGGTTTATAAGTTTCAATGGCTTGTATGTCGCCGGTATCTGCCACAACAACAGTTACTTCTCTCAGTTGTTCAAGTAAATTCTTTGCCATAACTAGTGACCTCTCAAATTGTAAAAAAATTTTAAAGTTGAATGATTATTGACTTAAAACACTAATTTTAAATTCACAACCATTCAAACGATAAATAGCATCTTGGATGCTGTTTGTTTATTCCGCCTATCAATCGTCTAAAGTATAAACTAGGTTCGATTTCTCATATATTTATCGACACCTGTTTCAATCGCTTCAATTTTTAATTTGTTTGCAATTGATTGTCTAGCCAAATATTTAGTCACACGGCTTAATTTTGGAAAACTTTCTTGATTTTGTAAGTATTTTTCAACCCCTGTCAATTCAGTTTTTACCAAATTTGGCTTTTCAATTTTTGCAAGCAAAGCCTGTTTTTTCATATATTTAGCAACCCTACTTAACTGTGGCAAGTTTTCTTGCTGCTTCAAATATTTTTCAACACTAGTCGACTGGGCATGAAACACTACATGTTGTGTATTTTTGGTAATTATGGATTGTTTGGCCAAATACTTAGCAACCTTTGTGGCTTTTGGTAGACCTTCTTGGTTTTTCAAATACTTTGCAACTCCACTAAGAGCAGGCCTTTCCTTTTGGTTACCCAAATATTTAGCAACCCCTGTAATTTGTTTTTTACTAACTGCTTTGGGTGCATTCTTTTCAGCCAACATTTTTTTCAGAATGTATCGGGTCACACCACTAACTGGATTTTGCTTGGTTTTTTCCAGATACTTAGATACACCTGTAACCACTTGAGTATTCCTTTGATTTTCAAGTGACGCAGCTTCTTCTCTACTTGCCTCTAAAATTTTTCTCTGGCTTTCCAAATATCTTTCAACCCCCGTCAAACCATCAGAATCTCTTGAGTAAGTTGGAACTTCAATTTGATTTACCTCGTTAACCCTATCAATACCGGGTCTTTTCATAAAAAAGAATAACCCTGCCACTGCGGGGAAAAAAAAACCACTCAAGTTATTTTGATTCATCGATTATCCCCGGTTACGCATATATTTCTCAACTCCGGTGGCTGCACCTGCTGCAGTCGATTTTGCTACCAAGACTTGTTTTGCAATATATTTGGCAACACCAGTAGAAGCAGAAACAGATTTGACTTGCTTCTCTAAATATCTTGAAACGCCTGTACCGGAAGCTTTATTTAAATATCTTGCAACACCAGTCAAACCGCCCTTATTTACTGGTACAGGAGACACTTTATTTTCAGTCTTTTTAGAACCGCATTTGAATTGATTTTTAAACAAAAAAGCCCCAACCAGACCTAGAGCTATAAGTCCAATCAAATACTTAGATTGTGACTCTGTTTTTGCAGGAACTTCAGCAACATTTTCACTAGTTGGATTGGTTGAAATTTCTGTGCTATCGCTATTGGACGTAGTAGATAAGGAAACGGATGGGGCAGCATTAGGTTTATAATTAGGATCACTATAAACAACTTGGGGTTCGAAATTGGCAGCAGGATATTTTGGATCGGCTTTAGATTCAGATGAAGCCGCTTGCTCATCCATTTTTGATGATTGGTTGTTTTTGGCAATATAGTCGCTATCTTGGTAAACGACCTGAGGTTCAAAATCTGCCGCTGGGTATTTTTGATCTGCACCCACTATCGGGCTAGCAATCAATAAAGTTGCAAACAAACCATTTATAAGATTATTTTTTTTCACGTTGTTCACCTTTAAATTGGAAGTTAGAGAGAAGTATGATTAACAAAATTTCGGTAGAATTTTCATATTAACTATCCTTCTCCCAATAGTAAATCATGCATTTCTTTGGTAATTTTAATTCTGAAGTACTGCTTCTACATTTTTAAGTACATTTTCAACAGTAAAACCGAATTCTTTAAATAGTTGGCCAGCTGGAGCTGATTCACCAAAATGGTCAATGCCTACAATTTTTCCATTAGTACCTACATATTTCCACCAGCCATCAGTCACGCCTGCTTCGACTGCTACACGCTTAGTTACAGTACTAGGCAAAACTGATTCACGATATGTAGAATCTTGAGCATCAAATATATTTGTAGATGGCATAGAGACAACGCGAATATTCTTTCCAGAAGCCTTCAATTGCTCTGCAGCTTTTAACGCAAGTTCGACTTCAGATCCTGTTGCAATAATAATTGCATCAGGTAAACCTTCACAATCACCAATAACATATGCACCACGTGAAATAGCATTGATTTGCTCTTGATTGCGAGGTATGTGGGTTAGGTTCTGGCGAGAAAAAACTAACACAGAAGGGCCGTCTTTTCGCTCTATCGCTGATCGCCAAGCAACTGAGGTTTCTACCGCGTCACATGGACGCCAAACTTGCATATTGGGTACTAACCGTAAAGTGGCAGTTTGCTCAATTGGCTGATGGGTAGGACCGTCTTCACCTAAGCCAATAGAGTCATGAGTATAGACAAAAATTGAACGTATCTTCATCAAAGAAGCCATTCTTACTGCGTTTCGTGCATATTCAGAAAACATCAAGAATGTTGCTCCGAAAGGTATCAAACCACCATGTAAAGCTATACCATTCATAATTGCTGACATACCAAATTCACGTACGCCATAATTGACATAATTTGCATCCGGTTTATTTGCCCGCATAGGTCTATAACCCGACCATTCCGTCATGTTTGAGCAACCTAAATCCGCTGAACCACCAAAAATTTCTGGCAATAACTTTGCATATCCCTCTATCGCTGCAAGAGATGATAATCTGGTAGCAGTCGTTTTTGCTTCATCGTTCACAGCATTTATAAATTTATCAGCACCTTCAGACCAATTTTCGGGTAGCTCACCTGCCATTCGACGCTCATATTCGGCAGCTAATTCTGGATAAGCTTTTTTGTAACTTGCAAATCTTTCATTCCAATCCTGCTCGGCTTTAACTCCTTTGGCTTTGGCATCCCATCCTGCATAAATATGGTCAGGAATTTCAAACGAACCATAATCCCAGCCTAATGCGGCTTTAGTGAGATTAATTTCGGCCTCTCCCAAGGGCGCACCATGACAAGCATGTGATCCAGCTTTATTAGGTGAGCCAAATCCTATAGTTGTCTTGCAACAAATCATAGTAGGCTTATCGGCCATTGCTTTTGCCATTTCAATAGCATGGAAAATTGCCTGTGAATCGTGTCCATCTACATCTGCGATTACATGCCAACCATATGACTCAAACCGCTTTGGAGTGTTATCAGTAAACCATCCATCTACATGTCCATCAATTGAAATTCCATTATCATCCCAAAAGGCGATAAGATTACCTAAACCCAAAGTGCCGGCCAATGAACAAGCTTCATGTGAAATACCTTCCATCAAGCAACCATCCCCCATGAATACATAGGTATGATGATTTACTATTTTATAACCGTCTTTGTTGAATTGTGCTGCTAATGCCTTTTCGGCAATTGCCATTCCAACGGCATTAGTTAGACCTTGACCCAATGGCCCTGTTGTGGTTTCTATGCCCGGGGCGTAGCCGTATTCGGGATGTCCGGGAGTTTTAGAATGTAATTGACGAAAGCTTTTCAACTCTTCGATTGGCAGGTCATATCCAGTGAGGTGTAACAAAGAATAAATTAGCATTGAGCCATGACCGTTTGATAGAACAAATCGATCACGATTCGACCATTTTGGATTGGTCGGGTTATGAGCCATGAAGTCGTTCCAGAGGACTTCGGCGATATCCGCCATGCCCATAGGGGCTCCAGGATGTCCAGAGTTTGCTTTTTGTACAGCATCCATGCTCAAAGCGCGTATGGCATTCGCTAATTCTCGGCGCGAAGTCATATTGTTCTCCTTATTGTTATAATTACAAATTATTGACAATCATCAAAGATGATTTGACATATATATTTTTTATCGATACAAAATAAGGAACGGGTCATTTAGTAACCCGTTCCTATAGCATTACTCTAAGTTCGCGTGTCTTTCCCTCATCACTTCTTCAGGTATCCCTTTTTCATGTATTACATGAGAAATAGTTGATTCCAAAAATAGTAATGTGGATAGTTCAAAAACAGTCCCCATTGGCATACCAAAAACTTTTCCATATTGTTCTGAACGGCCAATTTGAAATACTGCATCTGACAAGTCACCAATTGTGGATTCGCTTTTCGCTGAAATCAACACAATGTTGGCACCAACTTTCTGGGCACTTTTTGTAAAAGCAATCAATTGCTCAGTTTCACCTGAACCAGAGATAATAATCAATAAATCACCGTTTTTAATGCTCGGCGTGACAATCTCACCTACCACACTAACATCGTAACCAGCATGTACCAATCTCATTGCAAAGAAGTTACCAACAAGTTTTGACCGCCCAGCACCAGCAATAAACACACGTTTGGCGTTGTCAAGCAATTGCGTCAGCTTTACGTCATAAGTATCATCTGTTGCTTCAAGAATGCTTGATATCTTTTCTACGACAAGTTGCTGATGCATTTATTAGGCCTCAGTGGCATCAACCAGTTCACGAATTTCGCGAGCCGCTTCAGCAGGGGATGGAGCACTATAAATCGCAGCCCCAACAACGATAATATTAGCACCAGATTTAACTACGTCTTGAACTGTTGCTGGTTTAATACCGCCAGCAACTGATATTCTGACATTCAAACCCAATTTAGCTATTTCGTTCAAATCAGAGAAAGGAGTATGGCCAGCTGCTTGTGCATCCAGACCGGTATGGATGCCCATGATGTGGGCACCACCCTCAGCAGTTGCACGTGCACATGCTACTTTATCTTCTACGTTGATCAAATCAATTTGAGCTTCAGCTCCGTGAGCGTTAGCAGCTTTTATTACACCTAAACAAGTTGCCAGTCCAGAGACGCCAAGAACAGTACAAATGTCCGCGCCAGCAGCATAAAATGGAGTAGCTTCGTATTCGCCAGCATCCATAGTTTTCAAGTCAACCAAAATCAGTTTGTCTGGGAATTTTGCTCTCAGTGTCTTTACCATGTTGACACCGTTATGTTTGATACATGGGGTTCCGATTTCAAAAATATCAACGTGGGGTGCAACTTGTTCTGCAAGTGCAACTGTTGCGTCGAAATCTAATGAATCCAATGCCATTTGAATTAATGGTCTAGCCATGATATGTGCTCCGAAGGGTTATTAATAATTATTGTTGGTTGCATAATTGTTTTGCGACCATAACTGTAAAGTAGAAAGGGGACACCTGTCAATGCCCAATGATTATTAGGTAATCCACCCTTCTTCAAGACATAAATTACCCTACAAAAATATCTAAAAAAATCATATTGTTAAAATAAAGACACGATAAATGTCCGCACCTGCCTAAGCGGTAATATCGATAAGCACACATAAGTTTTCAAACACACTATTTAATGTAACTATATGATTCAACACTTCGGACAGTTTTTGAAAATAATAGGAGGGGAGCCTTAATGTAGTTTCTGACATCCCACCGTCTCCAAAACTAAGGTTCCCATGCCGCTACTAGAAACGATTTTAGAAAAAATGTCCACCCTGTCCAAACCGCAAAAAAAATTTTTGGTGTGCTGTTGGCCTGCCTGTTGGGTTTTCGAGACAGGGCCAATTACACCAACTTGGCACGCCACAGCGGCCTGTCTGAAAAGGCCTACCGCCGCTGGTTTGGCAAACGGCTGGATTTTATGGAGTTTAACCGCATCGGCAACGCCGAGATAATCCCCGCAGAAACGGAAAAAGTGGCGGCTTTGCACAGCCATTTCAACGCCTGTTTCACCGCTTTGTAAAAAAGGGTCAGGTTACTTTAGTCTCTGAGTGCTAAAGTAACCTGACCCCTTTTTTGGCCCCCTTTTTTGAGCAAGGCGGATCACTGCCGTTAAGTTAAACTGCAATAATAGCTTTTAAGTAGGGGGATTTGTCCGCAATTCATGAATTATGCCATCAGTATGAAATAAACAAGGCAGAGGTAAACGTCTCGCCCTAGATTTTCAAAATTTGCTGGCGGTTTGAACTTGATTGGCTATAACCGGAATATAATCATGAACACCCCTTCATTTTATGGAAGCCTGTTATGGATAGGATGCCTTGACCCACATCACTAAACCAAAACGAGGAGACGCTCATGGCTTATTCAGTCTTTATTAAACGCACCAGTACATTCACCAACCCGTTCGGCTTGACCGATTTGGGCAGTTTTATTAACCCTACCTATGCCGATGTCGATAATGACGGCGATTTGGATATTTTTGCCGGTAACGGCGGCAATTTATCGTTTTTAGAAAATATCGGCACAGCCAGCAATCCACAATTTGCCGGGGCGGTGCTAAATCCTTTTGGCTTAAAGAATCTAGGTTCATCGGCCAAACCCTTTTTTGGCGATTTGGATAACGATGGCGATTTGGATCTGCTGGTTGGCAAGGCCGACGGCAACATCGAGTTTTTTTTAAACAACGGCAGTGCGCAAAACCCTAATTACAGCTTGTCCACCATCAATCCGTTTGGCCTGACCGATACCGGTTCGTTTGTCGCCCCGACGATGGCGGACATTGACGGCGACGGCGATTTGGATGTGTTTGTCGGTTCCAGTGTCGTCGCGTTTTTCCAAAATACCGGCACAGCCACAAACCCGCAATTTGCCGCCGCTGTGAACAACCCGTTTGGTTTGCAAAATGTCGGCGTATCAGTCAACCCCATCTTCATCGACATCGACCAAGACGGCGATTTGGACGGCTTGTTCAATAACAATAGCGGGGTCTTCACGCTGTTTGAAAATACCGGCACGGCCACTAATCCCAAATTCGCCGCCCCAGTGCAAAATCCGTTAGGCCTTAGCGATGTGGGCAACAACGGCTTCCATACCGTCGGTGATTTGAACGGTGATGGTAACCTGGATGTGTTGAGCGCCAACAGCACCGGCACATTCAACTTCTTTGAAGGCTTCAGTTTCTCTACGCATCCCGTTTTTGTTGTGGGCGGCAATTTTGCGGATATAGGCGTATCCGCCGCCCCGGTGTTCGCCGATTTGGATGGCGATGGCGACCAGGACGGCCTGTTTGGCAGTAACGATGGCACCTTGCGCTTTTTCCAAAACATCGGTACGGCGGAGGCGCCGGTATTTGCCGTGCCAGTGCAAAATCCGTTTGGCTTGACTGATGTTGGCAATAACAGCACGCCTGCTTTGGTTGACATTGACAACGACGGTGACTTGGATGTGTTTTCCGGTAACAGCACGGGCAACATCACTTTTTTCCAAAATACCGGCACCGCCTCCAACCCACAATTTGCCGCCGCTGTCATCAATCCGTTTGGCTTAACCGATACCGGCAACTTTGTGAATCCGGTATTCGTCGATCACGACAATGACGGCGATGCCGACCTGTTCATAGGCGATGAAGACGGCAACATCAAATTTTTGCAAAATACCGGCACAGCCAGCGTGCCTAATTTTGCGGCGCCGCTTGTCAACCCGTTCGGATTTTCAGATGTCGGTGCCGGAAATTCACCCACCTTTGGCGATATTGACCAAGACGGCGACTTCGATGCGCTGATCAGCGAAAGCACCGGGCAAATCAAACTGTTCATCAATGTCGGTGATGCGGAAACCATGGATTTGGCGGAATCCGAAATCAACCCGTTTGGCCTGGTGGATGTTGGTTCATTTGTTAACGTCAACCTAGCTGACGTTGATAACGATGGCGATTTGGACGCTTTTATAGGTGCCAACGATGGTATCACCCGTAGCTTCATCAACCAGTCCGCACCCAGCTTTGACACCCTGGCCAATCCCGTAGCGTCAGGCAACGAAGACAGCACCATCACTATCACCTTCGCCGATGTGCTGGCTCAAGCCGATGCCACGGATAAAAACGGCCAAGTGGTCGCGTTCGTAGTGCAAACCCTCACCAGCGGGAATTTGTTATTGGGCGAATCCCTAGAAACGGCCACTGCCTTCGCGGCAGGCAGCAACGACACCTTCACCGGCGACACCAAAGCCTTTTGGACACCGAATGCCAATGCTAACGGCGTGTTGCCCGCATTCACGGTCTTGGCAAAGGACAATGAAAAATTACTGTCCACCACGCCCATTACCGCCTTGGTCACAGTGAACCCGGTCAACGACGCCCCGACCGGCAATGTGCTGATTACCGGCACCGCCAAACAAGGCGAGACCTTAACCGCCAGCCAAACTTTGGCCGATGTGGACGGCTTAGGCCCCGTCAGCTTCCAGTGGTTGGTCAACGGCGCTGCAATCCAGGGTGCCACTAATGACACCTTTACCTTAAGCCAAGCGGAAGTGGGCAAACGGATCAGCGTCATTGCCAGTTACACCGACGGGGCGGGTACGGCGGAGAGCAAAACCAGCGCCGCTACATTACGCGTGGCTAATGTCAATGACTTGCCGCAAGGCAATGTCCTTATCAGTGGCCAAGCCAAACAAGGCGCCACCCTGACAGCCAGCAACACCTTGACAGACCTGGACGGTTTAGGTGTTATCAGCTACCAATGGCAAGCCAATGGCGTGAACATCGTCGGGGCGACCGAAGACAGTTTCACACTGACTCAAGCCGAAGTGGGCAAAAAAATCCGTGTCGTCGCCAGCTACACCGACGGTTTTGGTGCCAAAGAAAGCAAAAACAGCGGGCAAACCGGCAATGTGGCGAATGTCAATGATGCGCCCACGGGTAGCGTCAACATTTCCGGCTTTGCCCAGCAAAACGAAACTTTAAACCTCAGCAATACCTTGGCCGATTTGGATGGATTAGGTGACTTCACCGTGCAATGGCAAGCCAATGGCGTTACCATTGCCGGTGCCAATGGCACCAACTTGGCGTTGACGCAAGCGGAAGTCGGCAAAACCATTACCGCCATCATCAGCTATACCGACGGCTTTGGCCAAGCCGAAAGCGTCGCCAGTGCCCCCACCGCACCTGTCGCCAATGTCAATGATCTGCCCACAGGCTCAGTCACCATCTCCGGCGAAACCAAAGTCGGCCAAACCTTAACCGTAACCAATAACCTAGCCGATTTGGACGGTTTAGGCTTGATTAGCCTGCAATGGTTTGCCAACGGGACGGAAATTGCCGGGGCTACCGGGACTACTTTCAAACCGACCAGGGCAGAAATCGGCAAAACCCTCACCGTGCTGGCCAGCTATACCGACGGCCAAGGTACGGATGAAGCCGTGGCCAGCGCCGCCACAGCCCCTATTGTGTCCAACGACAGCATTGACGGCACGGGCGGTGACGACTTGTTGCTGGGCGATGTAGGCAACAATATCCTGAACGGCTTAGGCGGCAATGACTTGCTGGACGGTGATGCCGGAAATGACAAACTTAACGGCGGCGATGGAAATGATTTGCTCAACGGCGGGGCAGGCAACGACGTGCTGAGTGGCGGAAAAGGTACTGATTTGCTGAGTGGCGGTGCCGGCAAGGACAGCTTAACCGGTGGCGCCGGCAATGATGTATTGGCCGGCGGCAGTGGCGCTGACATCTTTATCCTAAACACATCCTTAACCGCCAATGTGGATACCATTGCCGATTTTAGCGTCGCTGACGACACCATCCGCTTGGAAAACCAAATCTATACCTCTTTAACCAAAACTGGCGTATTGCCTATTGGCCAATTTGTCATTGGCACTGCCGCTTTAGACAGCAACGACAACATCACTTATAACAACATCACTGGCGCCTTGTTCTATGATGCTGACGGCAATGGCACCACTGAACCCGTCCAAATAGCGGTGTTGGGTGCGGCATTGGCACTGACCAACGCCGATTTTGTTGTCATTTGACCCGTCCATCCCTAATCAATGCGCCACACTCGCTAGGCTAAGGATTTGACAACAAATTAACTTCTTTAGGCCAACGCGGCAATGGGACAGGCCTGGCAAGTTGATAAAACTTGCCAGGCCATCATCCGGTAACGATGCATTGCTAATCAGGTGGTCATAACCCTCCGCCCAGCGAGGTAGGGCAATACAAAAAAAGGGGGCAGGTTACTTTAACACTCAAAGATTAAAGTAACCTGACCCCTTTTTCCCCTTTTTCCCCTTTTTCGCATTCTTGGCAAACTCGTCATGATGCGAACTTCACCAGTAGTAGCCGCAACAAAATTTTTGGAAACTTCCGACCAAGGACTGTTGGTGCCTTCATTCATCCACTTGATAAGTGCTTCTTTTTCGGGGCTGGTGAAATCATCTCTTAACATATCGTCAGGACTTATACCTTGAGTTTGTCCAAGGGCAACCACGAATTCTCTTGATAACAAGAAATCGGAAGCCGCAGATTTCCTGAGAATCCGTATGTTAGGGTCAGCTTTCATTTCATTTAGTAGAGTATCGTCCATTCGGCTGTATAAAACTGTTATATTGCCTTCTGCTGTCACATCAATTTGCTTTGCAAGCTCAAATAAATCTTCTTTGGTATAAGATGGGTTACTTGTTAATTTTACTAACTCAGCTATCGCGTCATCGAATGAGTAAACTATTGTGCTTTTTCCTTATAATTCAAGCGTAAAAGTGCAACTCGGATAATCTGGCGCAGCGAGTACCCCTGCTGCTCCATAAGCCGTAAATGCAGCTTCTAAATCTTTAATAATTTGAGAACGCTGATATTCCAATTCGGAAGGAACATTGATGTTTAGGAATGCGCATGGAATAAGTTCGTCAGTTAAGACCTTTCAGGTTTTTAAAACCTGAAAGGTCTAGCGTGCCATTGCCTACATTATTTCATGCTTATTCCTTAGAAGTTTTTTGCGACTCCAACGAGGTTTACCGTACCCCCTCCCGTGCTATTACCAGGCCCGCTTCCAGATCGAGTTCCTGTTCCGTGACGCCAAACAGTTCACTGGCCTGAACCACTCAGGCACGCTCGGAAGCGGCTTTGCAGAGCCATTTCAACGCCTGTTTCACCGCCTTGAACCTGATCAAGTGGCACGACAGGCAACCAACGGAAGCCAATTTCGGTCGCCAGTTGGAAAACCCGAATTTTCAATGCCTTATTTATTGAGCGCATTTCTTGCAGCTTTGCCATTGACCTGAATTTGATTAAATCATCGCCAGCCTATGCCGGGCTCTGTAACTTCGGGGCACTGGCTGGCTAAAATCTGTCCGAAGTATTGTGATTAGAAGGTTTTCAATTTTAAGACCCATAAATTTGGAAATTAATGGCTTAAGTATGGTACAGAGTTTATGCACAATAGCTAAAACAAGCATATGGTGTAACGACATCCGAAAAAAATAAGGGAACCGTTATGTTCACCGAGCCTATGTTACGCAAACATCCCGCCTTGATCCATGCCTTCACAGGCATCCCGGCCGAGGCGTTTTGGGAGATGCTGGAGAAAATGGAAGCCCAGTTTTCTGACTATGAAACCGGGCGGCATACGCGGGATGGCCGCCAACGGGCGGTTGGGGGCGGGCGGAAGTTCGGCCAACCCTTGGCGTTGCGGACGGTGGCCGTGCTGGCCGTGTGCGCCTCCATATCCCGCAACAGGCGATTGCGCTGATGTTCGGGTTGGCGCAATGTGACATTTCCCTTGACCTGCGCCGCCTGTTGCCCCTCATCACATCTATTTTGCCTTGCCCGGTGGTCTGGGAGATGGCGGCAGGCAGCGGGGCACCGGAAGAGCTGGCGATGCCGGTTTCCGAGGAATTGCCCGGCGGCCGTGTGCTGGTTGATGCCACCGAACAACGCGTGTCCCGTCCCGGCAAGGACAACGCCACCCGCAAACGGTACTTTTCGGGCAAAAAGAAAGCTTTCACGCTGAAAACCCAGATAGTGGCCGATGACGGCATTGACATCCTGGCCATCAGCATCTGCGTGCCCGGCGCCGTGCACGACAAGAAACTCAGCGACGGCCTGCAGACCGTGGGCCGGTTGCCCGACGGCTGCGAAGCGCTGACCGACAAAGGCTATCAGGGCATGGCCGACCAGGTGGGCTTGGTCACCGTCCGCCATCCTGAAACAGGCATCACGCAGCGGGTTCCGCGCCTGACGGTCCGCACACCCTTCAAAAAAGTGGCCGGTCATGAATTGACAGAACAACAGCAAGACTTCAATTCCCGGCTGGGTGCCGTCAGGGTCAGGGTGGAGCATGGTATCGGCCGGATAAAAAACTGGGCGATCATGGCCAACCGCTTCCGGTGTTCCCATCTGATTTATACGGCCATCATGCAAACGGTCTGTAGTTTGGTCAATGCCCAGACCCAGCGATGGCAAATGGCTCAAGTTGCTAATTGTGCATAAGCTCTATTATAAGGTATCGGGCGGTGGAATACTTTCACAGCCTCGTAACGTTGGGCAAAAAAGTAACCATCCAACAAATGGAATTGGTCAAACGAGTAAAAATATGGTATTCAATAAAAAACCAATGGTTCTATTTGTTGCACCACTGGCGAACTCAAAAAAACAAACAACTTTTTGGTTTTTTAATTATGAATATCCAAGCTATTGAACAAGAAGTTTTACATCTACCAATTGAAGATAGGGCGCGGCTCGCCGAAAAGCTGCTTTCGAGCTTGGATGCCTTGTCAGAACAAGAAGTAGAAAAACTTTGGTTTGCAGAAGCGCAACGTCGAGCTTCAGAAATTGATAATGGAACTGTCCAACTTGTTTCTTCAGAAGAAATGGAACGAAGAATCCTGGCAATTTTGTAATGATATATGCCTTCCACCCTGAAGCAGCGGCAGAATATGCTGAACACGTTGCGTTCTACAAGTCTCTGCGTTCAGAACTTGGAATGCGTTTCCATGAGGCAGTTAAAGCAGTAATTGCCAGTGTTTGTGAAATGCCCGCACGCTACCGCACTGAATATCCACCAGCCATTCGCAAGGCAAGAGTTCAGGGTTTTCCTCATAACGTCATTATTCGGGAAGTTGAAGGCAGCATTCAAATCCTTGCGGTTGCACACCATATCTGGCATGTGTGTTTAAACGAGTGTTTGTTTTTTTGCAATTTGGCTTTGGGGTGTGTTGCAAAGTCCAACGAACGAATAACGAATAAGGATAGATTGTGTGAGCAAAGCGAACCACAATCTTATCCGGTTGTTGGACAAGCCCGGCGGTCATCGGGAAGCTTAATAGATAAGCAAATATCTTTTTGGGGTGAACGGGA
>Ga0247840_10001341_pt1 | contig 48594 bp, 44 predicted proteins | sample LaCruzMarch2015__FD_192404 | JGI IMG/M metagenome (GOLD analysis project Ga0247840, IMG submission 192404) | Freshwater microbial communities from meromictic Lake La Cruz, Castile-La Mancha, Spain - LaCruzMarch2015_17m | ecosystem: Environmental > Aquatic > Freshwater > Lake | place: Spain... | reverse complement strand
TTCGGGAATGCTCAAAGAGCGAATCTCCGCGCATTTTGAGCGTTTCAGGAATCTTTCCTTTAATCTCTATCCCGAGATTAACGCAGGTTGATTTCCCGTTTATTTTGAACCGCCCGTACCACCATTTTGCCCGAAGTGATCCGTCTTTCTTCCGTGTAATTTCCAGTCCCATCGTTCGGCCTCCTTATTTTGCGTTCATATGAAATGCCCTTAATCAAACAGGGCGAATCAACCGGCCGAACTCGAAGTTTCCCCCGAAGTCGGGCCGAACGAGGCGGAAATAAAAAAACAGCACCTTTTGCAAAGTGCTGTTCATCAAATATTAAGACTGGAGCCGGCGGAGGGATTTGAACCCCCGACCAGCTGATTACAAATCAGCTGCTCTACCACTGAGCTACGCCGGCGTTGAAGAGGGGCGGGATTATGCGGAAAGTGAAGGCAAAGTCAAATCATCAGCCTCGTTTATAACCGGGGCGGTGATGCCAGAGATGGCGGAATCCATAGCGCGAAAAGGCCACGACAACCAGCAGGAACGTAAGAACCAGCGTGACAATTAAAATAAAAAGACCGCGGCGGGTTCCGGTGCAATAGGCGTCTTCTATAAAGAAATAGGCGGAAAGCAGTCCGCCGACGACCAATACAAAAAAAGCGGCAAGCAACATACCGCGATAGGGTCGCAACTTGAACATCGGCACTCTGTCGCCCATTAAAATCATTCTCTACCTGCTTCCGTCGTTACGCTTCGAATCGTATTTGGATGCCCGTAAAATAAAAGCACGAACTGTTCCTGAATGAAAATTATTTGGAGCATCCCGGAGCTCTTAAACGGAGGGCTGGCGGAGGAGGAGGGATTTGAACCCCCGGTACCTTGCGGTACACACGATTTCGAGTCGCGCGCCTTCAGCCACTCAGCCACTCCTCCGCAATTGAATAAGGGCGGGCAACCTATCACTTCCCTCTGCGGAAATCAACCGGCCCGCCTTCATTTATTTTCGTTGTGTAACGGATCCGTTCTTGCCCGTTTATGTTAAATCATATTATTTTTTAAAAGATTTAAAAACATACTGTAAGGAAGTGTATATGAAAAAAGTTGCCACCCTCGGTCTGATATTGCTGCTCGGTCGAAGCAATGCCGCCGGCGCTGCCGCAGATCCGTATGTCGCAGCCCGCACTCAGATGCTGGAGAATGTACAGGCCGCCTGGAATACTTCAAACTCCGGCACCGTGAAACCGGAGCCTGCTTCCGGTCAGCGCGAACGGACGGCGGATGAAAAACAAACAGCCGCTTTACACAGCAAACTCCAAAACATCCGCATTCCGGCCGTCGCGTTTCAGGCGGCGGATGTTCAGCAGGTTGTGACGGATCTCGCCGCACGCTGTCTCACACTCGATCCCGACCGGAAAGGCGTCAATCTGGTCATCTTCGGCACATCAGAAACACAGCCGCCACCAATCACCTTTTCCGGCACCGATCTTTCCATGCTGGAAACGCTCGATGTCATCACGCAGATGTCGGGCATGAAATATGAAATCGGCGCGGCCATGGTTCGCCTGATGCCGGTCGGCTATGAACCGCCGCAGTCGATGGTTTCGGCGGAGTTCGACATCATGCCGTCGGTCGGCAGCAAGATGACGGCGCGCGCTGTATCGTCGCAACCGGGCGACGCCCCGCGCTCCGGACTGACCGATGTGAGCAGCTTTTTCAGCACGGTGCCCTTCCCGTCCGGCGCGAGCGCTCAGTACAATCCGGAGTTCGGCGTCCTGCTGGTACGCAACGCGCCGAAGCATATTGCCGTTGTGACCGCGCTGCTCGAACATTATAACCGCAAGGCGCTGGAAGAACGTTCGCGGCAGGTCGAAATTGAAACCAAATTTATCGAAGTCTCGCAGGGCGCGCTGGAGGAACTCGGCTTTGACTGGACGGTCGGAACGCCCGGTAAAAATATCGGTTCCGGGACGTGGGCCATCCCCGGCGGGCAAAAGGTTTTCACCGACAGCCTGCGCGCCGGTCAGGAGGCTTTTGATCCCGGCACGGGTCAGGCGGGCCGCGCCACTTCGTTCAACAGCTACGCCAGTGCCGTGGCGGATCCGACCGGTGCCGGCATGATCGGAACGGCGGGCGAGATGCTGGTTCAGAAAGTAAAAGGCGATGTAAAAATCGACCTGCTTATTCATGCGCTAGAACGTACCGCAGGGTCTGACCTGCTCTCCGCGCCGAAGATCCTCACCAAAAGCGGCGAGACCGCCAGCATTCATGTCGGCGAAGTACACTGGTTTCCGTCGGCGTATGATGTGAAAATCGAGCGCTACGCCACGCCCAGCCTCATCCCGCTCGACTATCTGGAAGAGCGCACCGGCGTTATGCTGAAGGTTACGCCGGATCTCGATCCCGAGAACGGAACCATCAACCTGAAACTTTCGCCGGAAATCCGCGAACTGGCCGGATTTGACGAACAGCACGTCAGCACCATCTGGCCGGAATACGGCGACGAAACGCTGGATATGAACAGCGATACACCGGCAAACAACAGCCTGATCGACTTTTTAACCCTCCGCGAACAAAGCCGCTCGGTTAACGCCGACCGGCTGATCGCCCGCCGGCCGATATTTAAAACCCGCAAGGTCGATACCACAGTAACCATCGAAGACGGCAGTACCATCGCGATGGGTGGACTGATCAAAGAACAGCTCGAAACCTTTAAGGACAGCGTCCCGATCCTCGGAAAAATTCCGCTGCTCGGCCGCCTCTTCCGCTCGGAAGGCGAACGTAACGTGAAACGCAACCTGCTGATTTTCGTGACCGCCAACCAAGTGAATGCGTCCGGCTACAAGAAACCCGTCCTGCAATGAAACGGCTCCTGTCAGCTTGCGTACTCTGGTGCAGTCTGGCCGGCGGCGCCACCGTCTGGCAGGAAGATTTCAGCGCGTATACCAACGCCGGCATCACCGGACTCGGGCCGACGAATTATCCCGGCGGCGTGACAAATTGGAACCTTGATGTCCGCGCCTGCACCACGCTGAATCCGGGCAGCGGCGGCGCCGGAGATTTTTTCATGGCGGTAGACACCAGCGGCGGACGTCTGGAGGCCGTCAACGTGGACGGCGAAGCCGTGTGGTCTTCCGCCATCATCGACATCAGCGACTACACCAACGTTTCGCTTTCCGCCGTCGCCACCGAAACCGGATCTTCCACCAGTACGAATAAATACGTGAAACTTTCCTACCGCCTGAACGGCGGCGAGGAAACCGCCTTTACGGTTAATCCGGAGAGTATCGGCAACTGGACGTCCGCGACGGCGGCTCAAAGCAATCTGTACGGCTCAACCGTCCAGATCATCGCGCGCATGAACAATCCGAACGCCGGCGACAAAGCCATACTGGACAGCGTCACGGTCTCCGGCGACCGCATCGTCGCCCCGCGGCCGCCGGTGCTGGATGCGATCGGAGATCGGACAATTTCCGAACTGGAAACACTTTCCTTTATCGTCACCGCCAGCGATCCGGCAAACAACGATCCAATCACGCTGACCGCAACGAATCTGCCGCCCGGCGCGGTTTTCACGAACGGTGTGTTTACCTGGAGTCACGCCGCCCCCGCCGGAATTTACACGGTTACGTTTTACGCCGCCGACAAAGACGGCACCGGCAGCGAAACGATCACCATCACGGTCACAGCGGTCGCCGCGATCCAGTCCCGCCTCGCCGGGAATTTTTACGGCTGGAGCGGCGACACGATTTTCAACTTCGCTAACGGACAGTTCTGGCAGCAAAGCGCTGCCGGATCAAAAACCGTTGCGGTCATGAGCCGTCCGTATGTGACGGTCACCAATGTTTCCGGCCAGCGCCGAATGGTTGTGACCAACGTCACCGGCTATGTGGTTGTAGCGCCTCTGGCCGTCACCGAAAGCACCGTCGCCGGAATCTTTTCCGGACTGCACTATCAGAAGGTCTATCCGCTCGCCGACGGAACGGCGTGGAAACAGATTTCTTTCGAGAACATTGCGGGCGCGGCGGCGCCCGTCACCGTCTGGCGCTGGACGAAAGACGGCCGCCAGATGTTGCGCTTCCTCGACCGTAACGACGCAGTCATCGGAACCTGCACGGCGGAATCGTCTGCCCCGCCGGTTGCGCCGTCGCTCATCAGCACAATCTCCGGATATTTTTACGGCTTCGGGCGCGGAAATATTTTTCACCTCGCGGACGGCTCGTGGTGGAAGCAGATCTCGTTCGAACAATCCGGCGTCACGCGGCTGAACCCCGCCGTTCTTGTGTGGAGCGAAAACGGCGCCGACTACCTCGAGCTTCCAGACGAAGGGCTGCGCGTCGCTGCCGAAAAACTGAATGTTCAACTGGAAAGCACCGGCACGAACACGTTCACCGGACTGCATTACGGCAATCTGTACCGACTCGCCGACGGCACACGCTGGCTGCAAATCAGTTTTGAAAACGTCCGTACCAACATAACGGCACCACAGGTCATGGTTTGGACTGATAAAACCGGAACGAATCTGCTGGCGCGCGATAGCCGCGATGTCGCCATCGGAACCTGCGCCGTCATCGATCCGGCTCTTGATGCTGATAAAGACGGGTTAATCAATCAGCACGAAATACTCGCCGGATCTGATCCACTCAACGCGCAGTCCCGCTTCGAACTCCGCCAAACCGACCGCAACGTGCTGAGCTGGGACGCCGTCGAGGGCCGCGCTTACATGATTGAGTGGACGCCGTCGCTAACAGAAAGTTTCCAGACGCTGGCAACCGGAATCGTCTGGCCGCAGAACAGCTGGACCGACACGGTTCACACCGTCGAAACCAAAGGCTATTACCGCATCATCGTCCGCCGCGCGGAATAAATTCTCATTCCTTGAAAACCGCGAGGTTGACGCTCCGTTTGAAACCTGTTGAAGTCCGAAAAAAGTTTTTAACAACGGAGCGAAGATGAAAAAACACGGCTGTATTCTGTTTCTGACTTTTTGCCTGGCCGGCGCGGCGCTGGCCGGAAATATGACCGCGGCGGCGGGTTCTGTATTTGTTAATTCAGCGGGCGAAAAAAAAGACGTCGCACTTTCCGGAAAAATTGTCGCCTTCTACTTTTCTTCTCTTCGGGTTCAAACCTTCACGGGAAAACTTATTGAGTTCTATTCCGCCGTTAAACAGGCCGGCAATGATTTTGAAGTCATTTTTATCAGCAGCGACGCGAGTGAAGCCGAAATGATGCAGTGCATGAAGGATACTAAAATGCCGTGGCCGGCGGTTCCCTATGACTCTGCCGAGGCAAAAACCCTGAAGCTCATTAAGAAAAATGAGTTGAAGGTAAAAGGACTCCCCGGCGTGCTGGTGATCGTAAAAGACGGACAGGTTCTCACCGAAACCGGCAAGCAGGACATACTGGACGCCGGCCCGGAAGCCTATAAAAAATGGCGGGGCATGGTGCCCGCAACAACCGGAGAGCCAGATCCAGACAAGAAAGTCCGCGCAGAGAAAAAAGAAAAGGGTTCCACTGGGTTGAAAAATGCGGCGGCTTCAAAACTGCCTCCTCCGCGAAAGGATGCGTGTCGCGCCAGTGATATTGAAAGCAATCAGGCCAATTTGGCCGGGGACATAATAAAAATTAAGTTCAACCGGATAACCGGTATACAAAAATTGAAAAAAGGGGCTCTGTATTTCGGCAATCTGAGCTCGTGTGAAAAATCGGATGGGAATATTTATTACGACCATCCGGGAATTCAGGTGCTCTTCCCGCAAGAAGGGCTTGGCTATTTTTCAAAGTTCATTCCGATGTTCGGAGCTGCGCAAGATGATGTTTCTTACCTGATTAAGCCTGATTTAGGAGAAGTCTATGTCCGGGTCGGCCTCGATGCGGAGGCGGTTTCTCTGGCAGTAGGAGACCGGTATGCTCAGGATGGCGGCGACGAAGGGAAATACGAATGGTCTGCGGATACAGAAGTGCCGGATTTAACCGCCAAAGACAAGGTGACGGTTGACGATGTGTTACTTTTCCCTGATCAACTGAACGGGAAAACCGTAGCGCTGGAGTTTTATGACGTAGAAAAAACTCCAAAGAAACCGGTTGAATCATCCCCTGTCTACATTTCCTGCGGCCGGGGCCATGCATACATTGAGACCGCCTTTCCTCCGGAAGGCAAAGAGTTTTTTAAAGGTATAGCCGATCAGAAAAACTTTCCCAGAGCGAACACTGTGTACGCCGTCGTGAAAGTCGCCCGCGACGGTACTGTTTCGCTTGAGGCAAAAGGCCGCCGCGCCTCCGGGTCGGGTGATGAGATAACTTACAAATGGTAAGGCGCGACTCGAGTCCATCGAGTCGCGCCCTTCAGTGATCAGAAAAATGATTACTGGATCATCTTTTTAGTAGCTTTGACTAACGCCTTCCAAAGTTCTTCCTGCGTTTTGGCGTTGAGGAGCGCGTCGCGCGCCGGTTTGGAGGCGAAGCTTTGCGTCAGACCGGAGAGGAGCTTCAGGTAGAAGGCGCTCGCGGCGGTCGGAATGACCATGTAGAAGAAAATTTTGGTGAGCTTGCCGTCGGAAGAACCGAAGTCGATTCCTTTTTTGCTGATGCCCAGCGTCAGCGTCAGTCCGCCGCCTTCGACGCCGCGCACGTGCGGGAAAGCGATGCTGTGTTCGACCGCCGTTGGAACAATCGCTTCGCGGCGCAACGCGGCGTCGTGCAGATCGGTGCAGTTTTCGACATATCCTTCAGCGCGCAGATTTTCGCACATTTCCTGCAGAACTTCTTCTTTGGTCGTTCCTTTAAGAGAAGCGATCATCAATTCCGGCGCCGAGAAACGTTCGATACCGCGCTTTACAGGGTCACCCCAGCGGCGGCGCGTTGAACGCCGCGTCAGCGGAACGTCCGGTTTGTAGAGAATTCGCGTGCAGTTAGGGCAGCGGTTAAGTTCGCTGCCGGCGGCAATACTGTTGACCATGGTTTTGGTAAGCGCAAAACCGCATCCGGAGCAGTTGTCGCCGTTAACAGGAACAATGGCTTCGATGCTTTTCTGCAGAAGACGGTTGAAGTGCGTTTTGAGCTCCACCGGCAATTCGTCATCGAGTGTTTTAATGCTCTTGTCGAGCTGTTGCAGGCGCTGTGAAGGCATAGAAGCCTGCTGCTGTGCGCGGGCGGCCACCAAATCCTGCAGCTGGATCAGGTGCTGTATCGTGTGTCTTTCTTTGCGGGTCATGAAACGTCTCCTTTAAATTTCTGTACTGGCTTTGAGGAAGGCATCGTACAGTTCATGGTAAGTGGTAGTGACAAGAAATTGCGGAAATTCATCAATTACATTTTGCGGCGGGCAGAACAGAATGCCCGCGTCGGCCTCGGCAAGCATAGCGGTGTCGTTATAGGAATCGCCCGCGGCAATCACTTTAAATTTCAGGTGATGCAATGCTTTGACGGCCTCGCGCTTCTGATCCGGCATGCGCAGGTGGTAATCCGCGACCCGCCCGTCGCCATCGATCTTGAGCCGGTGACAAAGCAAGGTCGGATGGCCAAGCTGGCGCATCAGTGGCGCGGCAAAATCGTAGAAGGTGTCGGAAAGAATGATAACCTGGAACTTTTCCCTCAGCCGGTTGAGGAATTCATGTGCGCCGGGCAGCGGCCCCATGCCGGCAATAACCGCTTGAATATCGGCGAGTTTGAGGCCGTGTTTATCCAAAATGTGCAATCGCTGGCGCATCAGCAGATCATAATCCGGAATATCGCGGGTGGTGGCACGCAGTTCTTTGATGCCGGTACGCTCTGCCACGTTGATCCAAATCTCTGGAACCAGCACTCCCTCCAAGTCTAAACAGGCAATCTGCATGTATTTCCTTTCCGCCTTCGAAAGCGCCTGATTTTAAATTCTAATTTATTTATGGCAAAATAATTAGGAAACCTTTTTAATCCCAACCCTTCTCACAGGATTAGTCTGCCGCCGGCGGAAAATCCGGTAATCTGTCCGCCGCTGGCGGATCCGCCCGTGGCGGAAAACTGGAAATTAGAAAACTATGCCTTCTTTTATCGAAAAAATCGGAAAACTGTTTAAGAAACAGGAACCCTACCGTCCCTCCCTGGCCAAAGCCGACGCCAAGCCGGCCGCAGCACCTAAAAAACCGGCCGTAAAGCAACAGCCTAAAGCGGAAGCCCCCCGCAAACACCGCACCCATCGCGGCGGCCACGACCGTAACCCCGGCGACGCCATACCGCACCGGAAGCAGCAGGCGCTGCATCCGGCGCCGGCCCGTAAAATTGCCGAACCTTGGGATCCGGCTTCATTCCGAGTCGAGCCGAAAGAAGGAAAGACCCGCTTTCAGGACATGAATCTGCCCGACGCGGTCTTGCACGCCATAGCCGACCTCAACTTCCAATACTGCACGCCCATTCAGGCCGAAATCCTCCCGCTTACTCTGGCGGGTAAAGATATGGCCGGTAAAGCGCAGACCGGAACCGGAAAAACCGCCGCCTTCCTGCTCGGCATCCTCACCCGTTTCATCAAGAACAAGCAGGAAGCGCCCAAGTCCGGAACGCCGCGCGCGCTCATTCTTGCTCCGACACGCGAACTCGCCATGCAGATTCGCGACGACGCCGAAAAGCTCAGCAAATACACACCCTTTAACACCGTCGCCATCTACGGCGGGATCGACTACGACAAACAGCGCCGCATGCTTGAACAGCCTGTCGACATCATCGTCGCCACGCCCGGACGCCTGATCGACTTCGCCAGCCAGGGTGTTATCAATCTGCGCGAGGTCGAAGTTCTTGTGATCGACGAAGCCGACCGCATGCTCGACATGGGATTCATCCCCGATGTCCGTAAAATCGTCTACAAGACACCGCCCAAAGAAAACCGGCAGACGCTGCTTTTCAGCGCCACGCTTGACGACAAGGTCATGGGACTGGCCTCCGCCTGGATGGTTGATCCCGGTAAAATTGAAATCGAACCCGATCACAACGCCACCGAGCTGATCGACCAGCAAGTTTACCTCGTCACCGACGACCAGAAGTTCGCCCTGCTCTACAACATCCTCAAAAAAGAGGTCGGCGACAGCTCCGCGCTCATCTTCACCAACCGCCGCGATCAGGCCGAGCGCCTCTCCGACGAGCTTTACCGTTTCGGTCTCGACTGCGAAATGCTCTCCGGCGCTGTGGCCCAGAATAAACGCCAGCGCATTCTTTCCGACTTCAAAGACGGACGTTGCAAACTGGTCGTCGCCACCGACGTCGCCGGACGCGGCATTCATGTGGACGACATCACCCACGTCGTAAATTTCAACATCCCGTCGCAGCCCGACGACTATGTTCACCGCATCGGCCGCACCGGCCGCGCCGGTAAAACCGGAATTTCTGTCACCTTCGCATGTGAAAAAGAATCGTTCGAACTGCCCGCGATTGAAGAATTGCTCGGCAAACGCCTGCCGTGCATACAGCCTGAGCCGGAAATGCTGGTTCTGCCGCCGCCGGTTCGTAAGGCGCGCTATCAGGAACGCCGCCCGGAAAGCGGCCGGGACAACCGCCGCGGTCCTCCGCCCCGTCGCTCCGGCCCTCCGCGTCGCTAAACAAAAAGCCGTCCTTTCGGGCGGTTTTTTTATTTTCCAAACATTGGTCGTTGGACAGACGCTCAGTGTCTGACCGGCTCCGGTACGATGTCGTAGATAATTAACAAGAGAGGCTGATATGGCTGATGAGAAAAACAAACCGAAGCATCTGGACACAGGCAGTAATGATGGAATGCACCACGCCACCGAACCCATCCGCGTGCAAGGATCGCCGAAATTCAGTATTGAGATTGAAAAAGAGATAAAGCGTCAGTACCAACATATTGTAGATGAACAGCTGATTGACGAAAGCCTAGCAATCATTCGTCAAGATAAACTGGTTGCCACCGCTTGTGCGGTTATTTGCGAAGCTACATACGTCTCAACTTCGTTGTTGCAGAACCGTCTTAAAATCAGCTGCATCACTGCCAACATACTGATGGGGGTTTTGGAGGCAACAGGAATCATTGGCCCCCCGGTTGAAAGCGGTCCGCGCGGCATTTTGATAGATATTGATAACTGATGACAGCCCGCCCTTGTACGACATCTCCATCCATTAAGGAAAGTGGCCTTCGTTTATTTTTGTGTTATGAATGATCACATCATGAATTTTACAGCGATAGATTTTGAAACAGCGACGGGATACCGGAACAGTGCCTGCGCGGTCGGGATTGTCACGGTGGAGAATAGAAAAATCGTTGAGCAGTATTCCGCGCTCATCCGTCCGCCCAAAAATGAATACTCGTTCTGGAACATTGAAATTCACGGCATTCGACCGGCAGACACCGCAACGGCACCGACCTTTGCCGAACTCTATCCGGAGATTAAAAGGCGGCTACATGGACGAACGGTGGTTGCACACAATGAGGTTTTTGACCGTAGCGTCCTGAAAAACACAATGAGCCATTACGGCTTGGAGTACGGAGAGTTGAATCTGACCGATCGATGGGAGTGTACGATGCGAATTTACCAAGCCAAAGGTTTCCAGCCCTACAAGCTGTGCGACTGCTGTGATCGGTTAGGCATCGAACTCAACCACCACGAAGCACTCTCGGATGCGCTGGCTTGCGCGAAGCTTTATTTGATGCGCTAAATTTTCCGCTGTAAGGAGGCCGAGACGGCACAGAGAATTCCGGCCAGTTCTTTTGGTTCCAGCAAATCCTCATCGGCGGCAAAAATCACCAGTTCGGCAACATCTCCGAGCGGAATTTCGCTGGAGCTATGCGGATTGAACCCGCCGTTGCGGGTCGGATATCTATCCCGGATGGAGGTTTCGTTTTCATCCCATGTCGCGCCGCCGGATTCAATTAGATGCCCGCCGCCGAAGTCTTTTGTTTTCGTGACTTTCATTTTTAGAGTTATCTCCATTGAATATTATACGCCGCAACGGCGGTGTTATGTGTAAATTTCATGTGCTCTGGAGCAAGGCTTCGGGTGTAGCAGGTGTACATAAAACTCCTTAATTTTTTAGCCAGAATAGCAACCCGGCCCGGACATAGAGCGTCCCAGCAAAAATATATCTGTATCGAACATTAAATTTCACAAATGGCTGAGAGGGCCACGGACTGACGCTGATTGACTTCATATGGCGGCCAAGGTACTAAAGTAAGCACAATCTAAATCTGACCGAAAAGGAAAATACATGTCCATTCACGATTTGAAAGAGCTCTTGCTCAAAATCAATCACCTGATTGATTGCCAAGAAAAAATATCTGCAAGAACCGGGGATGATTTTAATATTTTCAAAATATTGGGCGTAGAGGCGCTTGAGGTTAGAACTCACTCCGCCTTTCTGAGAGAATTACTTGATAAAAATGGCTCTCATGGAATGGGCCCCGTTTTTCTTAAGCTTCTCCTAAACCGGCTACGTATTTTGGATTTTGATGCAGAATCTTCCTCAGTAGAGGCTGAGAAAGGTATTGGTCGAATTAATGAAACCTACACATGCGGCGGCAGAATAGATTTGGTCGTCTGGGACAAGGATAACCGGCATATTTTTATTGAGAATAAAATTTATGCTGGAGATCAGGAAAACCAGTTGTTTCGCTATTACCAGCACAATCCCAAAGCGACTCTGATCTACTTGACGCTGAATGGAGATGATCCATCTGAGTCTAGTAAAGGCGACAACCCAAACATTCCTTATATCAAGATGGCATATGCGAACGAAATTTTACTGTGGCTGAAAGATTGCAGAAAAGAAGCGGTCACACACCCTGTTGTGAGGGAGGCTTTAACCCAATACATTGAATTGATTTGCCATTTAACAAACCAGACGACAAGGGACTCTATGAAAGAAGAAATCGAGCAGATGTTGAAAAAACAGCCTGAATATATAAAGGCGATTAGCGATGCGTGGAGCACTTGGAACGACATGCGGGAGAAAGCAAAAATGGAGTTTTTGCGTATACTTAACGAACGACTCTCCACGGATGCCCTAAAACTTACCGACAATTTGTCTATAGAGTTTGTCGCTAATGATGATTATGACGGAGTTTTTATCGGATACAGATTATTCGACGGAGATAAGAACATATACACGTCTAAAATAGCAGAACGTTATTTCAATGAAATGCAGACAAAGAATCGGGGCACAACGTTCTACAGAAAAGGCAACCAGTGGCTTTGCTGGTACAACCCGGAGCCGTTTGCTCCGAAAATTCGATTTGTAAATCTAGATCCGAAAAAAATTCTCGAGTTGTATTCAAATCCGGATGAAATGAAAAAATTTGTTCAGTGCATAGTTGAACAAGATCAAAAAATCAGAACTGCTTTTGCGGACTGGCAAAAAAAAGATTCGCTCAAGGAATAAGCTTCTCATCAGTCGCCATCCTACGCCAAAACTTCTGCGGCCCAGCAGGCGTTTAAACCTGCCGGGCGCGATTTGATTTTTACAAAGCGGGCAAATGTTTGCCCTTATTCGAACCGGCGGGGTGTCTGCTACACCAGCCCGATGTAAGGCCGCTTATACTCGAAGCACCATACCCGCAATACTTACAGGTATATTTTGTCTTTTCTCCGCCTTCATAAAGTTTGTGCTTACCCTTATTGCTACCGTCGGGATGTCTGCTACACCAGCCTGACGTAAGGCCACTTACACTTGAAGCACTATACCCGCAATATTCACAATAGATTTTAGCCATGCCCATCCTCCTTTGTTAATGATTCCTGTCCTCGGTGATCAATTCAAAGCTGGCTGACAATCTCGGCCTTTTTCGATTCATACTCCTGCGCCGTTATAAGCTGATTTTCTCGAAGGGTTTTCAGCTCATTCAGCCGCTCTTGTGCCGATTGCCTTTTTCCACCCGTCAGAAGTTCTTTTACCCTTTTTGTTTTCTCAGGATTTAACCGCGCTAAAAGCCATAATTTTGCACCGTTCTCGATCACTGCCTGCCGCTGGCGATCATTTAAATTGTCAAATGCAGTTGCCGCAGAATCAAACAATATAGCTCGCGTCAGCCCTTTTTTTAGCCCGGTTGTGAATCCACTTGTAGACGGCTTGTTGCGGTCGCCCGGCTTTGTGCGCCATGCGGCGGCGAGGAACGACAGAAACAGCGCAGGAATAAAAACCGAAAAGCCCAGCACGATCCTGTTATGCAGGAAGCACTGTGCGGAGCCAAACAGGAGTACGATCCCAAGGAGAAAGAGAACTATTCTAAAATTTCGTTCTGCAGGACTCACAAATACCTCCGTCACGTATGACTCCTTATGTACTTCATGGCAAGCGGACAAGCGAGTGTTAATCTTTCGGTTCGACGGCATTTCTCTCATCAAGCGCCCGTGTCGCTTCATAGAGTGCGATGGCGACGCTGTTGGATACATTGATGGAATTACCCATGCCCGGCATGGGCAGGTAAACTGAGGCGTCACAAAAGTCGAGCGCCTGCTGTGAAACGCCGCCGGATTCACTGCCGAAAACTAATACAAGCGGTTCGCGGAGCGGGAACTGCGACAGTGGTTTTGCGGACGGACACAGCTCCAGCGCAACAATGGAATATCCATCACTCTTCAGTCCCGCCAGCAGTTTGGTGGTATCATCAAGATATTCCCATTGAACCCAGCGGTCGGTTCCGCGCGATGCCTTATAGAATCTGCTTCCAAGCACCGGCGGCTTCCCGCAAATCCAGATTTTTTCGATAAGCATTGCATCGGCCAGACGGAAAATATTACCGAGATTGGACGAACTTTCCACGCCGTCCAATATGATACAAATTTTCCTGCGCAGGATCGTGCCAAATTCTGCGCGGGAGACCTTTCCGGCCCTCAACTCTTCGATTGTACTCTGCGTTGTCATGTTCAATTTCCCCTGTTTGTCTTCAATCTTTTTGTGTTCCCAATAACTCCAGCGACCCAGCGATGACGCGGATGTTGCCAACCGTATTAAGGCCGGGCGGCAGACGGGAATCCTGCTGAAGCCGCCGGAGCGATTCGTATTTCAGATTTTCGGGACGGTATTCGATCAGCACGTCGCCGCGATAGAGCTTCAACTCAGGATTAAGCAGTCGGCGTTCGATCTCGTTCGATTCTTTCCGGAGTTTGGAAACAGTCTCTTTGTCGCCAGCCTCCTCCGCTGTTTTTATTTGAACCAGCGAGAAACGTAGGCACTGGACACTGTGGAGCGCCGTCTTTCCAGATTCCTGCAAATTTTGGCAGTAGGTTAAATCCCCAGCCCCAAAAATCTCTGGAAAAGCAAAGACGATCTTTCGCAGGTCGGTGGTAAGGTCGCATTGTCCAGATCGCGCCCCGAAGCGCGAAAAGACCGGCTTTAGCCCCAGCTCCGGATAATCCTTTTTCAACTCTTTGAGCAACGCCAGCCCGCGTTCCACCGCTCTCAAAAATTGTTCTCTGTTTAAGTTCATGCCTCCGATTTTACACAGCCGGTCGGACACCTAGCGTCCTAGGGATTGATTTATTCTTCCGGGTATGACTAACTCTGGAATCATGAAAAGAAGCAAAACTCAGGCGGAGCGGTTGCTGGCACTCGATCAACTGCTCAGAGACAATAAATACCCCAACTGCACCTCGTTTGCAGCCGAATGGGAAATCTCAACGAAGACCGCTCAACGCGATCTGGAATATTTACAAGACCGCATGGGTGCACCGCTGGAATACGACGCCTTGAAACGCGGCTTTTATTACACCGAGCCGACCTTTATGCTACCCGCCGTCCAAATGAACGAGGGCGAACTGGCCGCCTTGCTGATGGGATCAAAGGCGCTTGAGCAGTTTCAGGGAACCCCTATGGCTGAAAAGCTGACGGCGGTATTCGAAAAGCTCGCTACTTTTCTGCCCGACAACATTACCGTCCGCCCCGAAGAGCTGTTTTCGCATTTCAGCTTTATCTCCCCGCCCGCTATGCCGATCTCGGCCAAGGTTTGGACGGTGGTTGTCCAGGCATTGGAAAACCGGCAGATGATTGAAATCCAATACCGGAACTGGAGCGGCGAAAAGACATCTCGCGTCGCCCCAGTGCATCTGGCCAACCTGCAAGGCGACTGGTATCTCTTTGTGCAGTACGACGGTTTTGACAACTTCCGGCAGCTCGCTCTCGCCCGTATCCAGAGCGTCAAGCTACTCAGCAAGAAAGCGGATATCGTTGGTTCGTTCGATCCAAAGAAAGAACTGGCCAATACCTTTTCGCGCTTTGCCGGCGAGAACAAGGCGTTTCTGGTGACGGTACAGTTTGATCCTGAGATTGCGGTAAGCGTCCAAGAACGGCAGTGGCATCCGGAACAAAGGGTGAAGAATCTCAAGGGCGGAGGCGTAGAAATCAGCTTTGAGGCCAAAGGCGACATTGAAATCAAGCGCTGGGTCATGGCCTATGGCCGCTACGCTAAGGTCAAAAGCCCAAAATGGCTAAAAGAGCTGATCACCAAAGAAGCCCGCGCCATGCTGGCATAATTCAGCTCCCGGAGTTATTACAGGCTGGAATTGTACTGAAGCAGGTTCTGCATCGTTTTTGCGCCGCGCAGGAGTTCAAAATCTCCCCTAAAAGCATCCGCTATATTCTTCATCGCCGTGATATCCGCGAAGCCTTCGCTCAGGCTGGCATTTTTGGCGATCAGATAGACAAAATGGATTCGGGGTGGCATCAGTTCTTTCGGTGTATATTGAGCGGCCCAGATGGCATCCAGATGATCCTGAACCAGTTTATCCTGCTCCATCGTCCGTCCACCCCCGCCCCCGCCCCCGGTTGCGGGTGGAGGCTCCGGCATCGCCAGCCGCAATTCTCTCACCATGTAATCGTTCCAATTATAAACGATCTTGGGCGGCAGACCTTTTGCCGAGCGCGCCGTATTTTCGGCATTAAACGCCTCGGTTGCTTTTTCATTCACCGCTTTCAGTTTGGCTCGGTACTCCGCCATTTTAGCTTCGTCCCGCACCGGGGCTGTGCCGCCGGACCGCTTCACGGGGTAGCGGCCAAAGCCGCCGCACAGCACAAAAATATTGTCGGCCGTCTGTTCCATCGCCGCCTGAACCGCTTTTAGCCAGTGCTTGGCCCCGCCGCCGATTTCGGATTCGTATTCAAACGCCGAACTGTATTTGCCGGAAATCTGCCCGACATTGCGCGAATCGCTGTTGATCGGTGCCAGCCACTTTTTCAAGGCATCCCGATTGGCCTGCGTGGCCGGCACCGGCTGCGGGCGGAAAATGTCGACATTCGAATCATTGTAAACGATCACGTTGAACAGCGTCGCCGCGGGCATTCCATCAACCAGTTCGTGGATTTTGTCCTTGGCGAACTTATAGGTGTAATAGCCGCCCTTCTCGTCTTCCATCATCTGTTTGGACGCATCCAGGACAAACACCATCTTTTCGCCGCTGGAGCGGGTGCCAAAAAAATTCACGCCGGTTATGCCCAATTCCAGCCCGCCGGGAAGACTGTGACTGCTCAGACTTAATGAATCCGCGACACTGCCTGCCGCCTCAAACTTCATTTCAGGAAGTCCTGTTGCGGGAAGCGAAAACGGCCGCTCGACCGCGGTGACGATACGGTTCGCCATTCTGGATTTCGCGCCGCTTCGCTGAAATTCATCAATTTTAACCGGCATCTGCGCCGCCCGGTCCTCTTCAATCTTTGGCCGCTCGATATTCTCGCTCTTGAACGCCGCCTCTTTTTCACGGGTAACACGCCAGATCACCACGGACCCGGCAAAGAGAATCAGCAACAGATGAATCCCCACGCTGAGAACGGCGGCCTCTGCCGCAAAAACTTTTATTTTGCGGTTCAGCACTTCGCCGGGCTTACCCCGCCTTAGATATTCCAACCATTTTCCCGGCTCGATTTTCACAATTTGACTTTGCCTTTTCGCACCGCAAAAAACCAGCTCCTTATCGAGGTTCTGCGATCGAGGCCGGAGGCCGCACCGATCCCGCAGTCGTCGAGAACAGCCGTTGCACACGGCAGACCGTTTGTGCATAATGCCGCCCTTATGAAAAAAACCACTCTGCTTCTCGTTTTAGCGGCTCCGGCGCTTTTCGCACAGACCAATGTCGCGCCGCCGCCGGCCTCGACCAACGGCCCGCTGGTCACCGCCGTCGACGGCTACGCCGCGAGGGTTGACAGTGCCGTCATCACCTACGGCGAAGTGCGCGAAAGCGTCGCCCCTTATCTGCAGCAGATCAGCCGCAAGTACAAGGGCAAGGAACTCGCCGAACGGATACAGTCCGCCTATCTGGACGCCCGCGAGTCGCTCATCGAAGATGCTCTGCTCAGGGCCGAAACCAAAACGCTCGGCGTTTCACTGCCCGAGAAAGTTATCGACGACGAGGTCCGTCGAATCATCCGCGAGCGGTTTAAAAACGATCGGGCACTGCTCTCCCGCGCCCTCGCCGATCGCCGCATGACCTTCGAAGAGTGGAAAAAAGAAGTGACCGAGCAAATCACAATCCGCGTTTACCACAATCAGGAAGTCACCCGCCGCGCCAACGTATCGGCACAGGCCGTACGCGACGAATATGAGCGCTCCAAGGCCGATTACTTCATCCCGTTCCGGGTCAAATATCACTTCATTCTCATCAGCAAAGGTAAAACCGAAGAGGATCGCTCCGCGAAACGTAAACTGGCCGAAGACTCTTTGCAAAAACTGCGCAACGGTGCTGACTTCATGACCGTCGCCAAGGAAGTTTCCGAGGGCGATATCGACGACGCCCCGTGGCGCGATCCCGCAGACATCCGCGAAGAACTTCGTCCTGCGCTTTTAAAAACACCGGCCGGTCAGATCAGCGATTTGATTGAAACGCCCGACCTGTTCTACATCATCAAAATCGAAGAACGTCGCGAAGAGGGCTTCACCTCTTTCGAAGAGGCAAAAAAATCCATTGAAGAAAAACTGCTCGACGCTGAAAGAAAGCGCCTGAACGACGAGTTGATCGCGCGGCTTTCCGCCAAGCACTTCGTTGAACGCTATTGAAAGCGCCTATGAGTATCCGCATCGGCATAACCTGCGGCGATGTAAACGGCATCGGCCCAGAAATCGCGTTGAAAGCCGTTCTTTCAAAACAATGGGACGACGTAAAGTTCGTCCTGATCGGTCCGAAACAGATTTTTGGGGATTCGTCGTCCTGGGACATCCCGTTCAACGAAAAGCTGGCGCCAGGAAAAATTACCGTCGGCGCATCGAAAACCGCTATTGCCGCCATCGAACGCGCCGTCCGCGGATGTCTCGAGGGCGAACTGGATGCGATGGTCACCGCGCCGATCTGCAAAGAAGGCCTTAAACTCGCCGGCGTGCCTTATCCCGGCCACACGGAAATGATTGCCGAACTCACCGGCACCCAACGCTACGGCATGATGCTGATGGGCAAAGGCCTGCGCGTCATGCTGGCGACACGGCACCTGCCGCTGCGCGCTGTCGCCAATGCACTCACCAAAGAAAGCGTTGAAGAAGCGATTACGCTGTCCGGCGAAGCGCTGAAATGGTTCGGTCTTGAAATGGGCCGCATCGGCGTCTGTGGACTAAATCCGCATGCCGGCGACGGCGGCGCACTGGGCGACGAAGAATCGACGATCATCGCACCCGCCATCGAAGCGGCGTGCGCTAAAGGTTTCAACGCCACGGGACCGGTTCCGGCCGACGTGATTTTTTTCCAGGCGCTGGAAAAACAATACGATGCTGTCGTGGCGATGTATCACGACCAGGGTCTCGGCCCGCTAAAAATGCACGCTTTTGACTGCGGCGTGAACCTGACGCTCGGCCTGCCGATTATCCGAACTTCGCCCGATCACGGCACCGCCTTCAACATTGCCGGCAAAAATATCGCTAAGCCGGACAGCATGATCGCTGCCATCGAAACGGCTATTCAGCTCGCCGGAAAGGCGAGCCCATGGATTATTGGAACAGTGGATTGATGGATTTATGGAAAAAGAATACCCCAATCATCCAATCATCCCATTATCCAACCATCCGCTCCCCCGACTCACCAGTCCGTCGATAATCAAAGCGTTGCTTGATTCGCTCGGCCACCGCCCGAATAAAGGTCTCGGGCAGAATTATCTGATCGATTCCAACATTCTGGGCATCATCATTGAAGCCGCAAAAATTTCGCCAGCCGACCGGCTACTCGAAGTCGGCCCCGGTCTCGGCGCGCTGACGCAGGCCTTGCTGGCCAGCGGCGCAAAGCTCACCGCAATAGAAAAAGATCAGACAATGGTCGCTCATCTGCGTGAACATTTCCATGATTTGGAACTTTTAGATGCCGACGTGCTCGACATAAATCTGAATGAACTGTTCGCGGGCGGCATCAATAAAATTGTAGCCAATCTGCCCTACTCGGTCGGAAGCCGCTTCATCGTCAACGCGCTTGAGGCAAATCCGCTGCCGGAACGGATGGTTTTCATGGTGCAGAAGGAAGTTGCGGATCGCCTGACGGCGCAGCCGGGCGGCAAAGACTACGGGCTGCTGGCGGTCTGGTCGCAGCTGAACTACGAAGTGAAATGCATCAAGAACGTGAGCCCGACCTGTTTTATGCCCGCGCCGAAAGTCTGGTCGGCTGTCGTCCGTTTCGAAAAGCGCGCCGCGCCGCTCGCAGACGTGACGAACTATGAGCGTTTTAAAAAGCTGGTGAAGATGAGTTTCACACAGCGCCGCAAACAGATCGGTTCCAACCTGAGGAAAAACCATCCGGAGTTTTTCCAGGGATTGGAAAAGTGCGGGATCGATCCGGCGATGCGGCCCGAACAGATTTCCATTCAACAGTGGGCTGCGCTGGCTAACGCGGCTGAGGGCATTTGAAGCACCCGGAGCCGAACTTAACCTGGCAGGCCGGAGTGCGGCTGAAATGGGCGCGGAAGTAAAGTTTCCAAACCATCCCGAGCGCTTCGAAGATAATGTTTTTCGACATTTTTGAGGCGCCGGAGCGGCGCTCTTCAAAGACAATCGGTACTTCCACAATCCGGCAGCCGACACGCCATGCGGTATGCGTCATTTCCACCTGAAAGGAATAGCCGCTGGATTCAATTCCATCGAGAGGGATGGCTTCCAGTACACAGCGGCGGAAACATTTGAAGCCGCCGGTCGGATCGGTGAACGGCATGCCGGTGACCAGCTTGACGTAAAGGCCCGCGCCGCGACTCAGGAAAAGCCGGCGTAACGGCCAGTTGATAACGCGAATGCCGTTGATATAGCGCGAGCCAAGCACAAGCCCCGCGTCTTTGGCGGCGGCCCGCAGCTTTGGAATGTCGGCGGGGTTATGGGAAAAGTCGGCATCCATTTCGCAAACGAATTCGTAATGACGTTCAAGCGCCCATTTGAAACCGGCGATATAGGCGCGACCCAGTCCGTTTTTTTTCTCACGATGCAATACCTTCACGCGCGCGTCGGTCGCGGCCATTTCGGCGGCAATGGTGCCGGTGCCGTCGGGCGAATTATCATCGACGAAAAGAACGTCCACATCGGGCGAGCCGGCGAAGACTGCAGCGGCAATGGCGCGGACGTTTTCGCGTTCATTGTACGTCGGTATGATGATCAGAGTGTCGTTCACAGCGCCGCGAACCCTACTTGAAAAGAGGCTTCAAACGCAAGTCGAAGCCGGTTTAATATTAGACTCCTCCGTTGTATAAACGATAGAAACGTTTCGTTGCGGCGGCTGGATGCGTGCCGGTTTGGTTCGCAACCGGAACAACCTTGATCGTGCGCTGGGCGTTGCTGCCACCGGGAATCAGGCTGGCAGACGAGTTCGGAACCAGATTGGTGTTCGCCGACCCCGCCGAAACCGCCACGCCGAAAAATCGGTTTCGGTATCACCGATGGTAAAATAATTGGTCCCAGTGCCTATGTTTTACGCGATAACCTGATCCGCGACGTCACTGATAAGTGGCACGGTGTTAGTGGCGGCTCCGACCGAAAAGGCCAACAGGAAGGGTAATACAATTAGTTTGGTTTTCATGGCACAGGGTTCGTTGCCGGAGTGTTACTGAAAGCTTTACGATAAAATTCCCAGTTTCGGTCTCCCAGTCCGGCATAGAGCGGTGCCGGCGCGTGCGGAGCACCGTCAATCACGGTGAACTCGTGTTCGATCTTCAGCCGGTCGAGCAGCTCATGAAATGCGGTGTTCGTGCGCTGCAAAGGGTCTTTCCCTCCGACGGTGATACGTACAACCGTGCGGCCCCGCACGGCGTCGGCATTTTTTTCAGCGAACAGCCAGGGATTGCTCTGCGCGTCGAATTTTTCACGTCCGCCGTAAACGCTGTCGAGCATGTCGCCGTTGCGCCCGCCGAGCGTGTCGGCTGTATGCAGGGCTCCCGCAAAGATGCTGATGGAGCCGAACAGTTCCGGATATTTAAAACCAAACTTCGCTGTGCCGCTGCCGCCCATAGAAAACCCTTCGATCATGCGTCCTTCGCGCGTGGCGATGGTGCGAAAGGTTGCGTCGATATGCGGGATGAGGTCTTTTATGATGGAACTCTCGACCGGCTGTTTCCCGTCCGGCGAATCGGTATAGCCGCCCATCGGAAGGCCGGTCGCATACACCACAATCAGCGGCGGACATTTGCCGGCGGTAATCGCTTCATTGTAGTCACGCGCGAACCCGGGCAGTCCCTGTTGCGAAGCCCCTTTGCCGTGCAGCCAATAAACAACGGGATAACGCGCGTCCTTTTTTTTCTCATACTCGTCGGGCAGATAGATGACGTAACTGACATCGCCGCCGACAGAGTCGCTCCTGAACATGCGGTAGTGCAGGTTCGGCCCTTCAACCGGCGGCATCACCCAGACCGGCGGAGCGTCTGCCGAAACCGGCGCATTTTTTTTACCCCTGCCTTGAGCGTGGGAGAGATGCGGCGTCAGCGCCAGCAGCAGGCCGGCGAAGACCAAGAGGTGTCTGTGTGTTTTCATAGCTCGGTTCCTTTTCGGTTAAGCCTTTCGTGTCCGTATTTGAGCGCGGCTGCGGCAGCGGGGTCAAAATCCGACTGCCCGGGCGTGCCGCGCAGAACATCTTCAGGATACACATTCACGTAACCGGCCCCGATGCGTTCCGCCGCGCGCATGACGTCCATCAGCGTGCCGGTGTTCCCGCCGGATTTCTGCGCCATCTCAAAAAACAGTTTCGTCTGTTTTGCCCAGCGCACAAAGGCGGCCGAACGGCCGGAGTCCGTACGGAGAAAACTCTGACCGGACAACCCGTTCTGCCCGACATAAAATCCCTTTGCCGCGCAGTAATCGCCGATCTCCACGGAATGATCCGCGGGGCCGAGGCCGCCGACATTCAGCGTCACCAGCAACGGAGTCTTCTGAAAAATCCGATCCGCCGCATCAATCCACTCCTTGACGGTTCCAATCCAAAGCTCTTCTGAGTAAGCTCGCCCGTCACTGGTTTTAATTTTAGTGAAGTCCGCCTGAAATTCAGGATTGCGCCGATTGATCGTACCGAAGCGGTAGGGATTGGTTTCCGCGCCGGGCGTCACATCCACAAACAGCAGGTTGGGATTGCCGTCGTAGCGTGCAGCGAACTCCACCAGAAAGCGCTCCGCATATTTCCGGTAGACCGGATCCCAGATCAGCGGAATCTCCGTGCCGCTTTCTTTATGGGAGGCAAATACCGCGCCCTTCTGCCAGACCCACTGCGGTGTCGGAGTCTTGTAATACGGTTTCGGCCAGTATCCGCTGGTCGACCACATGATGCGCACGGCGACCTTCTTGCCGGCATCCAGCCACGGCTTGATCCAGCTGTCCAGCTCAGTCCAGTCGTACCGTCCGTCCTTTTTTTCGACTTCGCTCCAAATGACCTGAAAAAGCGCACCGGCAATATTAGGATTATCGATTACCGCCCGGCTGTCCGCCGCCGCAAAATCGGCTTTGGCATAATAGAGCAATCCGCAATCCGGCTGTCCGGATCGGTCGTCCTTGGGCTCAGCCGCAAAGATACCGGCCGCAGCCAGCCAGAAGAGACAAACTATGATCCATTTTGTTTTCATGGCGGCGTCAGCGTTTAGTTGGCGGCGTTCGGGTTTTTGCACACGGGTCAGACAGCCTGTCCACGAGTTTTCCTAATAATTCGCCGAGCTGGATAGCATCCTGGCGGCCAAGAATTCCGACCAGTGTCGCCAGATTGCGTTCGTGTAGCGTCTTCATTCTCGGCTCAAGCTCACGGCCAAGCGAAGTCAGCCAGACGCGCGTTGCACGCCCATCATCAGGACACGATTTTCGTTTCACCAGTCCGGCGGCTTCAAGTCGTTGAATCACGTGCACCACCGCGACGTGAGACACCTTCGCCCGCGTCGCCAACTCTCCCACCGTCCAGCCGTCGTGCTCAAACAGCGCAAAAAGCACGAGACCGGAGCCGGACGGGACGGATTCGCTAAGCCCCTCTGCCGCCATATTATCATCAATAGCAGACCGCCAAACGGCGGCAGCGCGCAAGATGCGGCGCGACAGCTGATCGAGATGTGCCGGGATTATAGCGGGCGGTCTGATACAGGAGGGGTTCATCAGAAAATATGTAATCTGGTTACATATTAAACGCAACCAGATTTTCACTTTCCGCCGACTCAGCATGTAAGGCCGGTTTAATATTGCGTTTACCGGAAGCTTCGCCGATATTGTCGCGCTTTCACGCACGGGGAGTAGCTCAGTCTGGTAGAGCGCCTGGTTTGGGACCAGGAAGTCGCAGGTTCGAATCCTGTTTCCCCGACCACTCTAGGTCGTTGACAAGTTCTGCCAACCCCTGCCGAAACTCACTGATACCAAGCACTTTCGACAACGTATCCAAAAATCCAACTTTGTCAGTCTGTGTCAGAGAATGCCCGGCCGTGCCGGATTTTTGGGGCGCTATTTGGGGCGATGCTTTTTCTGCTTCATAAGATGGTAGCTGATTCACAGAGGCCGCGAGCGGGAGCTGTGCGGTATCCGTATAGTTTCCGGTCGTCAGCTTGATATCACTGTGCCCCATTAAAGCTTGCACAACCCTCGGCGCAGTCCCCGCCGCAAGATGTGCTGTGCAAAACGTATGCCGGAAAGAATGAAAAGACACCTTGCGCCCCTCTTCGTCCCGTTGAGGAATCCCGGCGCGTTTGAGATCAAGCTGCAATGTCTTCCATTTCGGCATTACAAAAACATTCTGCCCTGCCGACCGGCTGGCTTTTATTTCCCGCAAGAGTTCCAGCAATTCGCCACACACCGGAAGCCACCGTTCCTTGCCGTTCTTCGAAATGGTTGAGCGCACTTTGATACCGGGAGTCTCCGAATCAAGAACAAGGTCAGAAACGCGGAGCTGTTTGAGTTCGCCGAAACGAATGCCCGTCAAAACTGCCGTCATATACACGGTACGGCGCAAACCGCACACGGAGAGCAACGCGGACATCTCGGCCTGACTTAACGCTCTGGGCGAGTCTTTTTCCCACTTCTTTTTTGAAATACAGCCGACCCCTTCAAGCGGGTTTACTGTCATATAATCGTTTCGAATCATCCACTTGAGCAGACCGGAAACCGCCCCGAGATATTCATTCAGCGTGTGGGGAGATAGCTTACACGCTTCGACAGTGCGCCATGCATTGAATGAAGCTTTGTCAATGTGCCGGATATACTGCCAGCCGCATTCCTCAAAAAGCCGTTTCAGTTTGCTTTCAATCTGGAGCGTATAGCGATCATTCAAACCCAGCAAAGACCGCTCATGCAAATAGGTCTGTAGATGAGTCAAAAGAGGCTTTTCGGCGGCGGTCTTTTCTTTGCCGGTAACAGAGGCAAGTCCGTATGCTTCCCGCTCCATCTGTCGGAACCATTCATCCGTGATTTTTTGCGCCACGGATTTATCACGCTTACCGGTTGAACGGTAAATAATCGGGTCGGTTGGCCGGACTCTCATCCGCGCTTCATAAATTCCGTCAGATTTTTGGTGCAGATTTTTCATGCAGCTACCCCGTTACTGCTGGCCTGTCGTTTCATATATGCCTCTAAATCCGAAATACGGATTCGGTTAAGTCGACCGACTTGTATACGCGACAATTTCCCCGACGCGAAAAGCCGATATACTCCGCGCTCAGAAATCTGCAAAATTTCGATAACTTCTTTCAGTGATACTGTTTGTAGGCTTTGTGCTTTTTCATTCATTGTCGTGACTCCTTTTTAGTTTTGTGACTTGTGATTTCGTATTGGGTTAAGCTTCGTCGGAAAGCAGATCATTAGGGCCTGCATATTTTTTGCATTCATCCCGAAATTCTACGGGCAGAGAAAACCATTCCTCATGCAGTGCATTGTAAAGGCGGGCTATACGCGCCTGAATGTGAGTTTGCTCCGTATATCCCGGATCGGTCGGTTTTGTTCTCATGTGGTCTTCAAACAAAGGAAGATTGAATAGAGCAGAACACCACACACCATTTTCTGGGAGTTCCGGATCATGCGGGAGCAAGCAATAGAGATCGTGCTCATTTTTCCGAACAGTCAGATAGTGATTCTTGATTCGTTCGTCAGACTCCCGGAGAACCTTGGAAACGGTAGCGGCACTCAATTTAATTCCCTGAGTGTCTTCAAGCCATCGGCTGATTGCCCGGGTGCTCAATTTCTTTGCAGCAACGTAAATGTATGGGAAAAGATCGTCAGCCACTCCCCGCCGGGAAGACTCAGCCCCTTCCGCATGATTTAAAAGTTCTTCGCCAATATTTTTAATTTTCTTTGCCATATAACTCCTTGTTTAAAACGAAGGCATGATTTACAAAGTTTACACACAAGTCAAGCGCGGTCAGATTTATTTTTATAGAAGCATTTTAGTGGGCGTTGGGGTGAAAGTTATTGAGAATGCCGACTAGCAAGGTATAAGTAGTTACTAGTGACAAGATGAAATGGCGGGCGGAAAAATGGAAATAGCTACGGACATTTACCTCGGAGACAGCAGGCGGGAGTTAAAAAAGCTTCCAGCCAATTCGATCGACCTAATCGTAACGTCACCACCTTACGCAGATCAGAGAAAAAACACATACGGCGGCATTCACCAAGACAAGTACGTTGAATGGTTTTTGCCTATTTCAAAAGAACTATTACGTGTCCTTAAACCGACTGGAACCTTTGTTTTAAACATCAAAGAGAAAGTAGTTGAAGGAGAGCGCAGCACCTATGTAATGGAACTTATTTTAGAAATGCGGAAACAGGGTTGGCTATGGACAGAAGAATTTATTTGGCATAAGAAAAATTGTTATCCGGGGAAATGGCCAAACCGGTTTCGTGATTCCTGGGAGAGGCTATTGCAATTTAATAAAGATCGAAAATTCAACATGTATCAGGACGAAGTGATGGTCCCGATGGGCACATGGGCGAATTCAAGATTAAAGAACCTTTCTGACACGGATAAAACCCGCGACAACTCCAAAGTAGGAAGCGGATTTGGAAAAAACATTTCAAACTGGCTTGTCAGAGATAAGGCTTACCCGACAAATGTTTTGCATCTAGCAACTGAATGTAGCAATAAAAATCATAGTGCGGCCTTTCCAGAAGAGTTGCCTGAATGGTTCATCAAGCTTTTTACAAGAGAGAGAGACATAGTTCTTGATCCATTTATGGGGTCAGGAACAACTTTAATTGTCGCAAACCGACTAAGAAGAAACTCAATCGGAATCGATGTCGTTCCAGAATATTGCGCAATGGTGAGAAAGAAATTGAGGCCTGTTGAATTGTATGTGTGTGAGCCAAAGGTAAAATATGAAACAACTAAAACCAAAAGATGTTCTTCAGTACGTTGAGAAAAACATTGGGACGTTTCATCAGAAACGAATTCAAAGTATTGACAAGTTAAAGTTGTCGACGGTTCTTCAACGTAAAAACCCGTATCTGTTCAAAGCAAAATATGTTTTGACTGCTGAACAAATCGTAAAGGGTTTGGTAGATGCACATATATCCTCGAACGAGGAGACGATTTTTGGTGATTGGTTAGAAGGGCTTGCTATTTTTATCAACTCCAAGGTTTACAAAGGACGCAAGTCCGGCATCAAAGGCATTGACCTTGAGTTCGATAACAACGGAACGAGAAATATTGTAACAATTAAGTCCGGCCCGAACTGGGGTAATAGCTCGCAAATTGTAAAGATGGCAACAGATTTCAAAACGGCTAAAAAAACACTTAGAACCAGCGATTCAAAACTAAAAATTGTTGCTGTAAATGGATGCTGTTACGGGAGAGACGCTAACCCGGACAAAGGCGACTATTTCAAATATTGCGGTCAAAGTTTTTGGGAATTTATTTCAGGTGACGGCAACCTGTTTACCGATATCATCGAGCCGCTTGGCCATAAGGCCAGAGAGAAGAATGATGAATTTATAACATCGTATGCACAAATGATTAATAAATTTACCAGAGAATTCTCTAGTGAATTTTGTAAAGACAGCGGGGAAATTGACTGGGTAAAATTAGTTTGTTTCAACTCTGCAAAATCCAAGCCGAAAAAATAAAACATACCAGGCTATCGGCCCATGTTTTAGTCCGGCATGGATTCATTGATTTTGTCAAAGGCCGCTAAGATTTCGTCACGACCATGAATTTCATCCGCCTTTGAATTCTCGTAAATGATTGCGAGCCGCTCCCAATCCACACCGCCTGCATATTCTGTGCGCGGACGGGATGGGAAAACAACATACTGCCCCATTAAACCATTAATTTCATTCGGCACTATTTGAACAGAGGGTATCCCCGTTTTTGAGTCTGCAACAGTAACCATCCGAACCGAGGGAGAATGGACACGGGCGAACGCGATCAAAAATTTCAGATGGTTCCGGATGCGATAAGAATCCGGTTGAACCAATTTTTTAAGGAATGGACTTTCTTCCATATTGAGCCCCCAACACTCAGAGCCGACGATCCTGAATAAATCATCATCCGAAATCTTTTTAATTGCCCGAGTCATCGGCGAATCAATCACAATGTCTTTGATCTTCGAACCCTCCTTGAATCCGACACACGACCAGAGCCGCTTCCCTTTCAGTGACGGATGGCGCGAGGCTTTCTGTAAATACTTTGCAACATAGGAAGCATGAGCTGCGGGAATAGCTTTGACGTTGATACGCCCGAAGTCATGGTGGTCTGAGTAGTACCGCACAGCATTTACGTCATATCGCCGAGGGGTTACAAAATGAACGTGCAAACCGTGTCCACCCGGGTGCAGTTCAAATGACCGGACACCGTAGAACCCCAAACGCCGAAACAAATCTTTCGCAAGATAAGACCACCGTTGCGCCGCAATGCTTAAATCTGGAACATCAGCAAAAGTAAACGTCCAGAGATACGCGGTTTTATGCCCCTTCAAAAGCGCCTCGATGGAAAACTTGCACGCCACACCGCTTTTGGTCATTCGCGGCCTCTCATGTTTGGGAAAATTGTTTGTATATAAACAAGGTTAGGGCGGGACGCGCGGCGCTTACGCGCCGCCGCGCCCGTCCCTAAGACACGCGCAAGCCTGTTATCCGCCGCAGTAGAGACAATCTGCGAGCTGGTGGGGCTCTGCGATTGCTCCACTGCTCGTTTGTGTACTAGGTCGAAGTTTTGGGCATTTTTATCGGTGCGGCAGATGCGACATATTCCTACACCGGAAGAAATCACTCCACCGGTTCGGAAAAAGTCTTCCAGCCGCCTCATTTCTCAACCTCTTTTCCAGAAGCTTCCCCGGCCTTAACTATGGCGAGGATTGCTTCTTTCAGCGGTTCAGAAAGTTCAGGCCATGCGACAATGACAGCCAGCAATTGCCGGATTGTGTCAGTGTTTTGGGGCGGTATTTGGGGCGACACCCCATCTTCACCAATGTTCTCAGGGGGCGAAGACAGGTTCGAATCCTGTTTCCCCGACCAGTCTGTATTTCAGATGGCCGGCGCCCAAATGCTGGAAAAAAGTTTTCTGCACGTCGTAAACGCGCTATGGTGCTTCATCATGATGTTTCCTGTCATAGCGTTTTTTGCGCCCGGCGGCGGCGAACTGATTGTGATTTTGCTGGCGCTGCTCCTCCTTTTCGGCCCCAAAGATGCCCCGCGTATTCTCCGCGGCATCCAAGCGGTTCTGAATAAGCTCCAGCGCGCGGCGGCCGACTTCCGCTACAAGCTGTTATATGAAGATCTACACCAGGCCCATACAGAGGCATCAAAAGATCCTGCGGTGTATGACGTTGAGGAAAAAACCGCGGAAGACAAACACACCGAAGCCTCTCCGGAAATTCTTCCGGATCACTCGCCGGACGATGAACCAAAGCATGAAGAACCTGTTTAAAAAACTAAAACCGCGCTTTGTTTACCGCGATAAAGAGCAGTCTTTTCTGGAACATCTGGAAGAGTTCCGCTCCATGCTGATTCGCTGCCTGCTGACCCTGGCCGTTGCTACCGTAGTTTGCATTCCGCTGGCAAAGCCGCTGCTTAACTGGCTGAAAGCTCCGTTGATGCAAGTGGCGGAACAGAATCACTATACCCTAGAGTTAATCACCACATCGCCCATTGAAGGGTTCTTACAGGTGGTAAAGATCATTTTCGCCACAGGTGTGCTGCTGAGCCTGCCGTTTATCATCTATTTTATTGCCTGCTTTATTTTCCCCGGCCTTAAGTCGAGAGAGCAAAAAATGCTGGTATATGGCGGGGTGGCGGGTGCCGCTCTCTTCGCCGGCGGCGTAACGCTCTGTTACACCGTTACCCTTCCGATCGCCATAAAGATTATGTTCTATTTCAACAACTACCTGGGAACCTCCGCCAACTGGAAAATCGACACTTATCTCGGCTTTGTTCTTCAGTTGCTCATCAGCTTCGGGCTGATTTTCGAACTGCCGCTGATTCTGTTGCTACTGGGACATCTGGGCATTATTTCCACAGCACAGATGCGTAAATACCGGAGGCATGTGATCATTGGCATTTTAATTATCGCCACGATGCTGACTCCCGGACCTGATGTAATCTCTCAATTACAAATGGCCATCCCGCTCTACATATTGTATGAACTGTGCATCTTGATTCTGCTCATCCGCAACCGGAAGAGCGGTAAAGAAAAGGAAGGAAGCGGAAAATGAATATCGGCGCCCCGGAAATTCTATTGATCGTTTTTGTCATCATATTGCTGTTCGGCAGCAAAAAACTGCCGGAGCTGGCTCGGTCGCTTGGAAAAAGTCTGAACGAGTTCAAACGCGGACAGACCGAAAGCACACCGGACAAAAAAATAGAAAAAAAGGCCGACCCCGCCGACCCGGATGAAACGGACTTAACTGCATCTAAAAAATAATTATTTGTAGTCGTCGGGGTTAATGCCCAGCTTCTGAACGCGGTAATTGACGATCCGTTGTGTGGTGTTGAGATAGCGGGCTGTGGCCGCCGCGTTACCGCGATGTTTTTTGAGCGAGTCGATAATAATTTCTTTCTCGTAGCTCTCGACCATGGTTTTCAGATCCGCACCCTCTTTCGGGAAAATAGAAGTCTGCGTTTCGTCGCTGGTCTGAAGCGACGGCGGCAGATTGTAGCCGTGGATCACTTCATCGGAGGCCGTCAACACGGCACGTTCCAAGCAGTTTTCGAGTTCCCGGACGTTTCCCGGCCAGTGATAGGCCATCATCATATTAATGGCGGCAGTTGAAATCCGCTTGATACTCTTGCCGTACATTTCGCCGTATTTCTGGAGAAAGTGATCCGCCAGGAGCATGATGTCGCTGCGGCGTTCGCGCAGCGGCGGCAAAATGATCGGAAAAACGTTCAGACGATAATAAAGGTCTTCACGGAAGGCTTCGTCGGCAATTTCTTTTTCCAGATTACGACTGGTCGCCGCCAGTACCCTCACGTTAACCGAAACACTTTCAGAACTGCCGACGCGCTCAAACGTTCTTTCCTGCAAAACCCGCAGCAGCCGCACCTGCACGGCGGGTGAAATATCGCCGATTTCATCGAGAAAAATCGTACCGCCGTTGGCCAGCTCAAATCGTCCCTTGCGCTGCTGGGTTGCCCCGGTGAAGGCGCCCTTTTCGTGGCCGAAGAGTTCACTTTCGATCAGATTTTCCGGCAACGCCGCGCAGTTGATGCTGACAAAAGCATTGTTGCGCCGATCGCTGCCGTAATGAATCGCGCGGGCCACCAGCTCCTTCCCGGTTCCGCTTTCGCCGCGAATAAGTACCGTGGCGGTGCTGTTAGCCACTTGAACGATCTGTTCGTAAACAGAGCGCATGGAGCTGCAGTTGCCGATGATATTATGCATCCGGTAACGGTCGCCCAGCTGCCGGCGCAACCGTTCATTTTCCGAAATGAGTCCTTCGCGCTCTTCAAGTTCTTCGCGGATGCTGGCGACGGCCTCGGCCAGAATATTGGCGACCAGTTCGAGGAAACGCTGATACCGGCGAAGCGCTTCGAGATCGGTGGTGATGGAAAGGTCGATGCTCATCGTGCCGATTACCGCTTTCCGGCAAATCACCGGCACGCAGATGAATGCCGTCGGATTCCCCGTGCGGGACTTGGTGAGATTCAAAAAGCGGGGATCTTTACTGATATCAGGAATCAGCGCCGATTGTCCGGTCTGCGCCACGCGGCCGGTAATTCCTTCGCCGAGTTTATACTGCCCGCGTTTTTTTTCTTCGGTAGTCAGCCCGCGAGAGGCCTCGATCACAAAGATTTCGGTGTCGGGTTTGCGCAACGTAAAAGTTCCGCGCGATACGCTGAGTTCGGTTTCCATGATATCGAGGACTTCAATCAGAAGTTCTGAAACCGTATGCGGATGGGTCGCTGCCGCTTGAGAAATCTGATAAAGGATCTCCAATTCCTTTTCGCTTTGCCCAGCATAGTCGGATGATGTCGGCATATTTCGTTCCTAATTTGTATTACACGCATTATATATAAACAATAATGTAACTGATTGCCACAGTTTTTTTGTCTTTTTATGATGAGGCGTTCTTTTTAGATTTCCCTGACCGAACGTCCTCCAAAAACACCACGCCACTTTAATTGTTAGCGAACAGCAAACGAACCACAAAAATGTAATAGACCGCTGACTGGCGACACAAGTGTACCTTTTTGCTTTTTTGCCGAGTTGACTATCCATCAAAAAAGCGTAGCATTTGCCCGCTTGAGTCAACGAGGTTTCTATAATGAATACAAAAGAAGAGTTTCAAAAAGGGTTTCCGGTTTCGCAAGGTCTATACCATCCGGAAAATGAACATGACGCCTGCGGTGTCGGCTTTATTTGCAACCTGCACGGTAAAAAGTCGCACGACATCATTCATCATGCGCTTGAAATTCTGGTGCGCCTTACCCATCGCGGAGCCTGCGGCTGCGATCCATTGACCGGCGACGGAGCCGGCATTCTCCTCCAAATTCCCCACGCCTTCTATAAGAAAGAATGTGACAAGCTCGGCCTGGCACTCCCCGCTGAACAGGAATATGGAACCGGACTGGTTTTTCTACCGCAAGACGAAGGCCAGCGAAAAACCTGCATCGAGATGCTCGAACAGGCCATCGCGGAAGAAGGCCAGAAGCTGATCGGCTGGCGCAAAGTCCCGACATGTAACCGGCTGATCGGCGAAACCGCCCGCGCCTCCGAACCTTATATCATGCAAGTGTTCATTGGCCGCGGAAAAGGTGTTAGCGATGCCCGCACCTTCGACCGCATGCTCTACATCGTCCGCAAGGTAGCCGAAAACCGGATTTTCCATTCCGACCTTAAAGACAAGGGCGACTTTTACATCCCGACCCTCACCTGCCGCATTATCATCTACAAGGGCCTGCTCCTGCCTGAGCAGATGGAATTCTACTATCCGGACCTGCTTGACGATGATTTCACCAGCGCGCTCGCGCTCGTGCACCAGCGTTACAGTACCAACACCTTCCCGGCGTGGAAGCTCGCCCAGCCGTTCCATGTGCTCTGCCACAACGGCGAAATCAACACCCTGCGCGGAAACTTCAACTGGATGAACGCTCGCCAAGGTCTTCTGAAATCGCGCCTCTTCGGCGAAAATATCGACCGCCTGTTCCCGATCATTCAGCCGGGCCTTTCCGACTCAGCCTCACTCGACCAGGCCGTCGAACTGCTCTATCACGGCGGGCGCTCGCTGCCGCACATCATGAGCATGCTCATTCCCGAAGCCTGGCAGAACCACAAAACCATGAGCGCCGAGAAAAAAGCGTTCTATGAATATCACTCCTGCCTGATGGAACCGTGGGACGGCCCGGCCTCCATTCCGTTCACCGACGGCACCTGCCTCGGAGCCATCCTCGACCGCAACGGCCTGCGCCCGTCGCGCTACATCGTCACCAAAGACGGCTACGTCATCATGGGTTCCGAAACCGGTATCGTAGATATTGATCCGGCCAACGTGGAACGCAAAGGCCGCCTCGAACCGGGCCGTATGTTCCTCGTCGATATGGAAAAGGGACGTATCGTGCCCGACGAAGAGATCAAACACGAAATCGCCTCCGGCCAGCCTTATGAAAAATGGCTCGGCGAAAATCTTGTCGCTCTTTCCAGTCTGCCGCCGGAAGAAGCGGCCGGATGCGACCCCGAAACGCTGTTGCAGCGCGAACGCATGTTCGGCTACACGATGGAGGATCTGAATCAGATTCTGGCGCCGATGGCCAAAGAAGGAGCCGAGCCGAGCGGCTCGATGGGTATTGATACCCCGCTGGCCGTGCTCGCCGAAAAACCGCAGCTGCTTTACAACTACTTCAAACAGCTCTTCGCCCAGGTCACCAATCCGCCGCTCGACGCCATCCGCGAAGAACTGGTTACCTCGCTCGTCACCAACATCGGCGCCGAACAGGATCTGTTCGCGGAAACGCCGAAACATTGCAGCCAGCTCAAGCTCGACCACCCGATTATCACCAACGACGAGCTCGCCCGGATCCGCAAACTCAAACACGACAATCTGAAATCAATCACGCTGCCGATGCTCTACAACGTTTCCGAAGGCGGCAAAGGATTGCGTGCCGCTCTCGAAAAACTCTGTGCCGACACTTCTGCGGCCATCGAAAACGGCTACACGCTGCTGATTCTTTCCGACCGGCAGGCCGATCAGGAAAATGCACCGATTCCGGCGCTGATCGCAACTGCCGCAGTCCACCACCACCTCATCCGTAAACTTCAGCGCACCCGTTGCGGACTGATTATTGAATCCGGCGAGCCGCGCGAAGTGCATCACTTCGCCCTGCTGATCGGCTACGGCGCCGGTGCGGTCAATCCGTATATGGTCGGCCAGATTCTGGACGACATGATCAAGCAGGAACTGCTCACCGGCATTGAATGGAAGTACGCCGCCAAGAATTTTGTCAAATCCATCAACAAGGGCCTGCTCAAAGTCATGTCCAAAATGGGCATTTCCACGCTGCACAGCTATCGCGGCGCGCAGATTTTTGAAGCGGTCGGTCTGAACAGCGAAGTTATTGATGCGTACTTTGCCGGCACAGCTTCGCGAATCGGCGGCATTGACCTCGACGGCATCGCCCGTGAAGTCAGCGCACGCCACCTGTCCGCATTCCCTAAACGTCCGTCCGACAAAAATCTTCCGCTCGATATCGGCGGCGCCTACAAATGGCGGCGCAACGGCGAAGACCACCTGCTCAACCCGCTGGCCATTGCCAAACTGCAGGAAGCCGTTCGCACCGACAACGCCGACCGGTTCAAGGAATTTTCCGATCTGGTCAACCACGACAACCGGGCCGTTTACACTCTGCGAGGCCTCTTTGAATTCAAGAAAGACCGCCAGGCGGTTCCGCTCAGCGAAGTTGAACCGTGGACCGCCATCGTCAAGCGCTTCAAAACCGGCGCGATGTCCTACGGCTCCATCAGCCAGGAGGCGCACGAAACGCTTGCGATTGCTATGAACCGCATCGGCGGCAAGAGCAACTGCGGCGAAGGCGGAGAAGACGAAGACCGTTTTCTTCCAGACGAAAACGGCGACCTGCGCCGCTCGGCCATCAAACAGGTGGCGTCCGGCCGCTTCGGCGTCACCAGTAACTATCTGACAAACGCCGACGAAATCCAGATCAAGATGGCGCAGGGTGCCAAGCCCGGCGAAGGCGGACAGCTGCCCGGTCACAAAGTCAAACCGTGGATCGCTAAAACGCGCTATTCCACTCCGTACGTGACGCTGATCTCGCCGCCGCCGCACCACGACATTTACTCCATCGAAGACCTCGCTCAGCTCATCTACGACCTGAAGAGCGCCAACCCGTCGGCCAAAGTCACGGTGAAGCTGGTTTCCGAAGTCGGCGTCGGCACCGTTGCCGCCGGCGTAGCCAAAGGCAAAGCCGATCTCGTTCTGATCTCCGGCTATGACGGCGGAACCGGCGCTTCGCCGCAATCCTCCATCAAGCATGCCGGCCTGCCGTGGGAACTCGGTCTGGCCGAAGCCCAGCAAACGCTGATCCTGAATAAACTGCGCAGCCGCATCCGAGTTGAATGCGACGGTAAACTGCTGACCGGCCGCGACGTCGCCGTCGCCGCGCTGCTCGGTGCCGAAGAATTCGGTTTCTCGACCGGCCCGCTGATTACGCTCGGCTGTATCATGATGCGCGTCTGCCACATGAACACCTGCCCGGTCGGCGTCGCGACACAGGATCCTGAACTGCGTAAAAAATTCTGCGGTAAACCGGAATATGTCATCAACTTCTTCCGCTTCGTCGCCGAAGAGCTGCGCCAGATCATGGCGGAACTCGGGTTCCGCACCATGGACGAAATGGTCGGACACCGCGAACTGCTCGACGTCCGTGAGGCCGTTGAAAACTGGAAAACCAAAGGACTCGATTTCTCGAAGATCCTTTACCAGCCGCCGGTGGACGCCAACACTCCGTTGCGCTGCACCGAAAAGCAGAGCGACGATCTGGCCGGTGCGCTCGACCATGACCTGATCCGCCAGGCAAAGCCTGCACTGGAGCGCGGTGAGCGCGTGGTCATTCACGCGCAGATCCGCAATATCCACCGTACCGTCGGTGCCATGCTCAGCCACGAAATTTCCAAGCGCTACGGCGAACGCGGCCTGCCCGACGACCGGATCACCATCCACGCGACCGGCTCGGCCGGACAGAGCTTCGGCGGATTCGGCGCGAAGGGAATCACCTTCCGCATCACCGGCGATGCCAACGACTATTTCGGTAAAGGTCTCTCCGGCGCGAAACTCATCATCCGCCCGCCGGAAGACGCCACCTTTATCGCCGAAGAAAACATTCTGATCGGTAACGTCGCCTTCTACGGCGCCACACGCGGCGAAGCCTACATCCGCGGCCGTGCCGGCGAACGTTTCTGCGTCCGCAACAGCGGCGTCCACGCCGTCGTGGAAGGCATCGGCGACCACGGCTGTGAATACATGACCGGCGGAAGCGTGGTTGTCCTCGGCCCGACCGGCCGCAATTTCGCGGCCGGTATGAGCGGCGGTATTGCCTACGTGCTCGACGAAACGGGCGACTTCATTGAAAACCGCTGCAATCCGGAGATGGTTGATTTCGATCCGCTCACCAACGACGACATCGCCAATCTGTGCGAGCGGCTCGAAAAACATCTGGAATATACCGGAAGCGCTGTGGCGCGGCGTCTGTTGCACAACTGGCAGAACTCCGTGAAAAAATTCATCAAAGTCATTCCGGTCGACTACAAACGCGCATTGCAGCGCATCGCCGACGAGAAACGGACCGGGGAGTAAGGAGCAGGCTTTAGACTTTAGGCCTTGGGCTTTAGGAAAAGAGAATGAGAGACCATCGGAAGTTGAAAGCGTTTGAATTGGCTGATGCACTCGCACTGTCGGTGTATCGGTTGACGCAAAACTTCCCCAAGGAAGAAACCTTTGGCCTGACTTCACAGATCCGGCGAGCAGGAATTTCGGTTCCGTCCAACATTGTAGAAGGCTGTGCGCGGAACACGGAGAAAGATTACATCCACTTCCTTGATACGGCCTATGGTTCGGCAAAAGAAGTTGAATATCAGGCATCCATTGCACGGCGACTCGGATATTTAAATACGACAGAGCTTGAAGAAAACGCGGCAGAAATAGCGCGCGTGTTAAATGCTTTAATTAATTCACTACGGAAAGGCGGCGGAGAACAGTCCTAAGGTCTAAAGCCTAAGGCCTAAAGCCTTCTCTGCCTCCGAAGGAGGCTCCCATGGGAAAACCAACTGGATTTAAAGAATTCGAACGCAAGACGCCGGCCGAGCGGCCGATTGTTGAACGCATCAAAGACTACAGCGAAGTCTATCGCCCGTTCCCTGAAGACAAGCTTCAGGAACAGGCCGCGCGCTGTATGAACTGCGGCGTCCCCTTCTGCCATATCGGCTGCCCGCTCGGAAACATCATCCCCGAGTTCAACGACCTCACCTACAAAGGTCACTGGAAAAAAGCGTGGGAAATGCTCTCCGCCACCAACAACTTCCCGGAATTCACCGGACGCATCTGCCCCGCCCCGTGCGAAGAAGCTTGCGTACTCGGTATCAATGAGCCGCCGGTCACCATCGAGAATATCGAAAAAGAAATTATCGAACATGCCTTCCGCGAAGAATGGGTCGTTCCGGTCGTCCCGGAAACCCGCACCGGAAAAACCGTCGCCGTCGTCGGCTCCGGCCCGGCCGGGCTGGCCGCCGCACAACAGCTCAACCGCGCCGGACATACCGTCACCGTATTTGAACGCGCTGACCGTATCGGCGGATTGCTCCGCTACGGCATCCCGGACTTCAAACTCGAAAAATGGGTCATCGACCGCCGCGTGAATATCATGCAGGCCGAAGGCATTGTTTTCAAAACCGGCGCGGCCGTCGGCACCGATATCTCCGCCGAAGAATTGAAAGCTTTTGATGCGGTCGTCCTTGCCATCGGTTCCACTGTCGGCCGCGATATGCCGGTCCTCGGCCGCGACCTGAAGGGCATCCACTTCGCCATGGAATTTCTGCCGTTGCAGAATAAAACCTGCGCAGGCGACTACGCTGAGCCGCTCATCTCAGCCAAAGGTAAAAACGTCATCGTCATCGGCGGCGGCGATACCGGCTCCGACTGCGTCGGAACCTCCATCCGCCACGGCGCGCGCAGTGTCGTCAACTTCGAGCTGTTCCCGGAACCGCCGTCCGACCGTCCGGCCCACCAGCCGTGGCCCTACTGGCCGATGAAACTGCGGACCAGCTCCTCACACCGCGAAGCGGGCGAAGATCCCCGCCGCTACTGCATGCTCACCAAAGAATTCAACGGACGGAACGGACAGGTCACCAGCGTCAAAACCGTTAACATTGAATTCACCCGCGAGCGCCAGACCGGAAAATCCAACATGGAAGAAATCGCCGGCTCACAAAAAGACTGGCAGGCCGACCTCGTCCTGCTGGCTCTCGGCTTCGTTGGACCGGAACGCGACAACGCCGTCAAAGCGCTCGGTGTTGAAATCGACAAGACGGGCAACATCAAGACCGCGAAGAATTATCAGACTTCCGTTCCGAACGTCTTCGCCGCCGGCGACTGCCGCCGCGGACAATCGCTCATCGTCTGGGCGATTTCCGAAGGGCGCGAAACCGCACGCTGTGTCGATGAATTCCTGATGGGCGAATCCGGCCTGCCGACCCGCGGCTCGGCGGAACTCCCGCGCCGGTAGGCGCGGGTCAGGAGTCAGTGGTCAGGGATCAGAAGCATTCGCTTTAAGATTCCAAGACTTGGCTGTAATTTTATCGGCGGCGGTTCTGGCGCAGTGAGTTCGTTCGTGGTTAAATCCCCGCCCTTGAAAAGGAGAAATGATGAGCGAAATCCCCGCCTGCCCGAAGTGTAAATCTGAATATGCCTATGAAGACGGCACGGCGTTCGTCTGTCCCGACTGCGGTTATGAATGGACGCCCGGCAGCGGCGAAGAAGCTGAACAGCCCGCGACGGAAAAAGTCATCAAAGACGCCAACGGCAATGTGCTTCAGGACGGTGACACCGTTTCGGTTATCAAAGACCTGAAAATCAAAGGCTCATCACTGGTCGTTAAAGTGGGGACCAAAGTCAAAAATATCCGTCTGGTGGATGGCGATCACGACATCGACTGCAAAATCGCCGGCGTCGGCGCGATGGGGTTGAAGTCCGAGTTCGTCAAAAAAGTTTGATCGGCCTCGCCGTTTTCCAATGTTCGGAAACCCGACGCCTATAGCCTAAGGCCTAAAGCCTTCCCCCTCCTCACTTGAGGTAGCAGACGACTTTCTGTTCTACCGCATCGGCTCGCAGGTTGATCCCGCTGCCGCCGGGCAGATCGCTGGTTTCAATAACATGCACAGCGTCGGCCCATTTCGTCGCGGAAGGAACGAGATCGAGCAGCCGGTTACGTCCCTTCAGGAAAAATTCCTCGTTGAGGAAGTTGTTCCCCTGTTTCGGAAAGAGCGCCAGATAGAGCATGTTATTTTCGACCAGTTCGTTCAGGAAATGCGTTCCGAGCGATACGTCGGGCACGAGGTGTTCGTGCATGGCGACGATTTCGCACAGAACATTCACGCGGTTGATGTCGTTAAAGCTGACGGGAACTCCAAGTTCCGGGCTGCTGGTGCCCCACCGTCCGGGACCCAGCAGCATGGTGGTACTGTCCGCCGGTGACGTGCGGTTGATTTCGCCGATCAGCCGCGCAACGGCATAGCGCTCCTGCTGCGGAAGTTTCCCGTAAAGCGCAGGCACCACATAAATCAGACGATCCACTGGAATCAGCCGGCTCTGCCCGACAACCGCGCCACGCGCTTCGATGATGCGGTTCTGCTCCGGCACCTTGATCTCCGGCAGTTTGACCGACCCGACGCCCTGCACCTGCAACGGGCGGCACTGGACAAGGTTGATGCGGTAATTCTTTTCATCCACAAAGTTTATGGTGAATTCGATATCCACCGGATAATCGTAAGCCTCGTGCAGTGTGCGGAGAATGTCGCGCATGTCTTTAACAAACGGCGTTTCTTTAAGCAGCTTGTCGAAGGTAAGCATCCGGCGTTCGACCCGCCGTCCGTCAGGCAGGCTGACGAAATCGGCGGCGGCGAACATATCCAGCGGCAGATCTTCCGGCGGAGTCTTAATGAGGTCACTGAACAGTTCGGAGATCGGCTGGTTGGATTCGAGGTCGAGGCAGTCGACGCGGCGCTGCGTATATTGCAGCGTCGCTTCAAAGTTTCCTTCCGGCCGTTTATCCGGAGCATTCAGCGCGACGATGCGGGTGTGGTCGTCGTCGGAGCGGTCCACGGCGCGCGTACCGAGGCCGAAGACCAGCCGCATAACGCCGGCCTTCGGATCAATTTCCGGACTCCATGCGTAAGGATTGAACGAAAAGGCGACCCCCGCCGCCTGCGGATAAAAGTGGTGGCCGTACGAAGCGCCGGAAACGCGCATGACCAGCAGCGCCATCTGTTCGTCTTTGTCGAGCGCACCGCGATGAGCGCGGTAATTCAGCGCCCGTTCGCTCATCGAGCTGGCGTAAATGGTTTTAACGGCGGCGAGCAGATCCTGGCGGCGGCGTTCGCGCGGACCCTGATTGGCGCAGAATACGCTGTCGTATTTTCCGGCGTAGGAGTTGCCGTAGTTATCTTCGAGCAGCGACGACGAACGCACAATGAACGGCGACGGCCCGAAGTAATCGAGCATTTCATCAAACTGCTGAAGAATGTAATCGGGGAAATCGCCGCGGATAATCATGTGGCGGGCTTCTTCCGCGCCTTCGAGAAAACGCTCCGGATCGCGCTGGTTGTGGCGCACTTTCCAGATACCGTTGCGCACGAGGAAGGTGTAGAACACGTCGGAGCCTATGAAAAATGAATCGTGTTCTTCCAGCAGTTCGACGTAATGGGGATCGGTACGCTTGAGAATGGCGCGGGCCAAAAGCATCCCGACGGTCTTGCCGCCGATCAGTCCGGTGCCGATCATGCGTTTGCGTACATCCAGAATATCTTCAAGCGTCAGATTGCGTGCAATCAGCCGGCGCATTCCTTCGTCGCGCGAAATAATCATCCGCGAAAGCTGTTCGTACAGAATTTTGCCGCGCTCCGGAATGTCGGGTCGGTAGGTTCCGGCCTTGATCATTTCGCGGGCGCGGACAAAGGCCGTCTCCCAGAAATCTCCGCTGCTGTCCGCGCTCAGCCCCGACCAGCGGGCCGAAGTGAGAATTTCAGAAATAATGTTGCTGGAGCTGACGGCATGGAACGTGTCGTCCTCTTTACGCCAGGCATGAAGCATATTGATCGTCGGCGAGTGGCGGTGCTGAACCTTCATCGGCCGCAGATACAGACTGCCCTTGTGGGAATAGACATCCAGAAAAAGCTGCGTCGTGCGGCTGATGGGGCCGATAGCGCGCTGCGTGTGATAATTGCGGAACAGCGCGAAATACGTGACCGTTTCGAGGTCGAACAGATACGGACAGGTCAGCATGAAAAAATTGCCGAGCATCTGGTCGGAATACCAGTCCACCGCCAGACACGACAGACAGTCAAAGACGTAGAAGGCTCCTTTGCCGACCCGGCGGATGACTTCATGGATGCACGCGATGAATCCTTCGAAGCCGATCTGCGGATCGAGCTCATGTACTTCCGTCGCCATGCACGACGGAAGCAGCGGCTCGTGGCGGGCAAAGCGGAAATAGATCAGCACGCGGCCGTTATCCAGCGCCGCCTGGGCAAACGGCAGAACGAACGCCCGATATTCGGCAATGTCGTCCACCTGCCAGACAATATTATCGCCCGCCAGCACGCCGCGGATGGTGTGATCGAGATCCGGAATTCCCGTACTCAAAGTCGTGCCGAAAGGTTTCATTATAATCTCCTGCTGACGCCCGCCGTTCTCTCATTTTTTCCGGAGTTTGGAAAACCCAATCCTCCATTCATCCGGCAATCCAGCCTTCCGACAAAAAAGGGAGCTCCGAAGAGCCCCCTTTCGTGTGATGCCGTGTCGCGGGGCTTAGATAAGACCCTGCGCAAGCATAGCGTCGGCCACCTTGGTGAATCCGGCGATGTTGGCGCCGGCCACATAGTTGCCCGGACAGCCGTACTCGGCAGCTGTTTCGAAGCAGTTTTTGTGAATGTTGACCATGATGGCGTTGAGTTTTTCGTCCACCTCTTCGCGGCTCCAGCTCATGCGCATCGAGTTCTGGCTCATTTCGAGACCGGAAGTTGCCACGCCGCCGGCGTTAGCCGCTTTGCCCGGACCGTACAGAATCTTCTTGGCCAGGAACCGTTCGACCGCTTCCGGCGTGCTCGGCATGTTGGCGCCTTCGCTGACGAGGAAGCATCCGTTATCGAGCAGGGTCTTGGCATCGTTGCCGTCGATTTCGTTCTGCGTGGCGCTCGGGAAAGCGCAGTCGCACTTGACGCCCCACGGGCGCTTGCCTTCGAGATACTGTGCTTTGCTGAACTTCCTGGTGTATTCGCTGATGCGGCCGCGCTGCACGTTCTTGAGATCCATGACCCAAGCCAGTTTTTCGTCGGTGATACCGTCCATATCCACGATAGTACCGGCGGAGTCAGACAGCGTGACAGCTTTACCGCCGAGCTGGTTAATCTTTTCAACGGTGTACTGAGCGACGTTGCCGGAGCCGGAAACCGTACACACCTTACCTTCGAGGCTGGTGCGGCGGGTCTTGAGCATTTCCTGTGCGAAGTAGGTTGCGCCGTAGCCGGTGGCTTCCGGACGGATCAGCGAGCCGCCCCACTTCAGGCCTTTACCGGTGAGCACGCCGGTGAACTCGTTGCGGATGCGGCGGTACTGGCCGAACATAAAACCGATTTCACGTCCGCCTACGCCGATGTCGCCGGCCGGTACGTCGGTGTCCGGGCCGATGTGGCGCTGCAGTTCGGTCATGAACGACTGGCAGAAGCGCATGACTTCGCTGTCGGATTTACCTTTCGGATCGAAGTCCGAGCCGCCCTTGCCGCCGCCCATCGGAAGCGTGGTCAGCGCGTTTTTGAAAATCTGCTCGAAGCCGAGGAACTTCAGGATGCTGGCGTTCACGCTGGGGTGGAAACGCAGTCCGCCTTTGTACGGGCCGATAGCGCTGTTGAACTCAAAGCGGAAACCGCGGTTGACCTGAACCTGACCCTTATCATCCTGCCACGGCACGCGGAAGATGATCTGGCGCTCGGGTTCGACGAGGCGGTGCAGGATTTTCGCATCGCACAGGTCTTTGCGGCGGGCCATAACCGGCTCCAGTGATTCGAGTACTTCGCGCACGGCCTGCAAAAACTCCGGCTCGCCCGCGTTGCGGCGTTCGACGATATCCAATACTTCTTTGACCACACTCATTTTCATCTCCCTGTTCAGTTTTACGGTTTACTCCTATACGGCATTTCAGCGTCGTATAAATTCAACAACAACGAAGCCATTTCATTTAAAAACCCTGTTTAGTCAACGGTTATTTTTAAAGCCGTAGTTGCAATAAAAAATCAATACGGCAATAATGCCGTATTGATTAAATAATACCGGACCAAAGCCCCGCAATTCGGGGAAATGCCGTGCCGGGCGATGTCAGCTTATACGGCGGGTTTTAAAGAACACTTTTTTCTGACTAGGCGGAGGTAAAAACCGATGAATGTTCGAAACGATAAAGCGCGCGCAGCGGTTTTGCGGGCGCTTAGCGAACTCGACGGTCCGGCCGGCGCGGCACGAATCGCCGAGCGGCTGCCCGGTCTGGGCGTCCAGCTCCAGCCGCGCACCATCCGCATCTATCTGACCGAACTCGACCGCGACGGACTGACCGCGCTGAACAGCCGTCGCAAAGGCCGCGTCATCACCGAACTCGGCCGCGCCGAACTGGAACGCTCCGACGTCGTCGCCAAAGTTGGCTTTGTCCGCGGACGAATTGACACGCTTGGCTACCGGATGACTTTCCGCAGCGAAACCGGTGCGGGTACCGTCATCGCCAACTTTGCGCTGGTTCCGTCACGTGACCTGTCGCGGGTCTTCGCGGAAATCAAACCGGTCTATACCCGCCGTCTCGGATTAGGAGACCGGCTCTGCCTGATCCGCGCCAATGAAAGGCTCGCCGGACACGCTATTCCCGGCGGATACGCCGCGCTCGGAACAGTCTGCAGCGTCACCGTCAATGGTGTGCTGATGTCGGAAGGCATTCCGGTCACCTCCCGCTACGGCGGCCTTGTCGAGCTGCGGCAGGGACGACCGGTGCGGTTTGTAGAGCTGATGGACTATTCCGCCACCACCGTCGATCCGCTGGAAATTTTTATCCGCGCCAGAATGACCGATGTACGCGAAAGTGCGCGTACCGGCCACGGCATTATCACCGCCAGCTTCCGAGAAATTCCATCGGTCGCGCTCGACGATGCACGCCGCGTGTTCGACCGTCTTCAGCGCGCCGGAATGGGCGGCGTCCTGATGATCGGCCGCCCCGGACAACCGCTGCTGGATATTCCAGTGGCCGAAGGCCGTACCGGGTTCATCGTCGTCGGCGGACTCAATCCGGTGGCGGCCGTGGTTGAAGCGGGTATTTCCTGCGAACTGAAATCGCTCTCCGGCCTTGAAGAATTCAGCCGCTTCAGCCCCGTCGACGAAACCTTCCGCCGCTACATGGATGCGCTACGGTAAGCCCGCGGCGTTTTTTCCACAAACCCCCGTTTAGAACTTTTTGCCGGATGAGATGGCTGTTATAGAATCACGATCCTTATGAAAGAAATTTTTCTTGATGCCTTAATCGACAGCGCCGGAATGATTCCGTTCCTGCTGGTGATTTATTTTCTGGTCGAGTGGTTTGAACGGAAGTGCGGCGGAACGATCGAACACCGGCTGAAGAAATCCGCTAAGGCCGGGCCGGCGCTGGGCGCGCTGTTCGGCTGTGTTCCGCAGTGCGGATTCTCCGTCGTGGCCGCTTCATTCTATTCGCGCCGCCTGATCACGACCGGCACGCTGCTGGCTGTTATTCTCTCCACATCCGACGAAGCAATTCCGGTGATGCTGGCGCAACCGGGCCGGAGCGGAATCGTCATCACCCTGCTAATCACCAAACTGATTATCGGCATTACCGCCGGATACCTGGTTGACCTTTTCATGCGCCGCCGCCAATCGGCCGGAGCCGCTCCCGCCATTCAGGCCGACGAACATCACGAGCTGGGCTGCTGCAACCACCAGCTTTCCGGCAAACCCAGCCGGTGGCAGCTGCTTAAACATCCACTCGTCCACACGGCAAAGATTTTCCTCTTCATCTTTGCCGTGACGCTCGGCCTCAACGGGCTGATCGCTCTGGTCGGTCAGGAAAACCTCGGCCGCGTTCTGCTACGCCACTCCCTGCTCCAGCCGTTTCTGGCGGCCCTGGTCGGACTGATTCCCAACTGCGCCGCGTCGGTGGCCATCGCTGAAATGTTTTTGAAGGGCGGACTCAGCTATGGCTCGGCCGTGTCCGGACTGTGTTGCAGCGGCGGACTCGGTCTGCTGGTGCTGCTACGGGAAAACCGCCATTTAAAAGACACGCTGCGGGTCGTGGCGCTGCTGGTGCTGATCAGCACCGTTGCGGGGCTCGCCATTCAATTTCTGTACGGCTGATGCCGGCTGTATCCGATCCGGCGTCCGTTTTCCAGATTTCTGCCTTACAGGCCGGAAAAAAATCCTCTGGCGGAAATAATGAAGCCGCCGGTTGACGTCGGCGGCTTGCACATTTTACGTCTCTACCGTTTTATTCGGCAGACTGATGCGACAGGTCTTTAAAGTTTCCTTCGCTGAGAAGAGCCTCCTGCCAGGATGCGGAGAGACGCTGCGCGCGGCTGCGGGACAATCCGTTAATCAGTTCCTGCCGGATGGCGGGCAGACCGGAAGCTTCGTCGGTAGATTTCCGGTCGGTCACACAGGCGAGAAGCACGCCGCCATCAACCGGGGCGGGTTTGCAGAGGTTCCCTTTCTGCACGTTGAGGCAGACTGCGATGAGCGTGTCGGAATACTTGTCTTTGAGTTCGGTCGAAATATCAAATTCAGGAGTGGTCTGCACCTTGAGACCGAGCGGTTTGACGGCATCCTTGAAGCTGCTGCCGGAGGCCATTGCTGCTGTAACCGTTTTTTCTATTTCGATGGCATGTTCGGCCAGCGCTTTGGCGACCGCCTGGTCGCGTGCCGCCGTCATTACTTCTTTTTCAACAGCATCAAACGTCGGAATGAACGAAGGATAGCGCTGTTCCAGCGACAAAACATACACGGAGTCTTTGCCGATAGCCGCGTCGCTGAATGAAGTGTAGGCGTCGTTTTCCAGACTGAAGGCCGCCTGGCGGAAGGGCGCGGTGCTGTCGATTCCCTTGAGCTCATCTTTGGCGCCGAAAGCGGGCAGCGTTTTGATTTTCAGGCCGGCTGTTTTCGCGGCACCGGTAAAGTCGGGCTGACCGCCCTCTTTTTTAGGCGCAACTTCAGCTACAAATTCGGCGGCTTTTTCTGCCGCCAGTTTGCGGGCCACAACCTGCCGGAGCTGCTTGGTAATTTCGCCTTCGACCTTTTCGAACGGCTTGTATTCCACAACGGCATCTTTGTTGGTGGTCTCGACGCGGTAGTTTTCCAGGTTGCTGTTGTATACCTTTAAAGCCGCACCTTCCGGAAGTTCGGCCTTCACCACAAAATTACTGACCGGAAACTCGACATAGGAAACGCGCACTTTGGCCGACATACGAAACGCTTCCGGATTTTCTGCAAAAAGCGCCTGCGCCGTTTCTTTGGAAACCGTGACGGTCTTTTCAACCCGAGCGCGCGGTATCACGGCATAGTCGAGAACGAAGCGGTCCGTATAGAGATGATAGGCGTGTTTCAGCTCGTAGGGCGAAATCAGCGCGGCCTGTGCCGGGCGGTACATCAGCTTATAGATGGCAATCTGTTCGCGGAAAAGATCTTCGGCCTGGCGGGGCGAAAAATCGAGCTGCTTCAGAACCGCTTTATAAACGTTGCCGTCAAACGCTCCGTTTTGTGCATGGAAAAGAGGCATTGCCTGCAGTTGCTGAACCACTTCCGCGTCGGCAACAAGAACCTGGTCGGCCTGGGCTTTACGCAGAATCGCCACGCGCTGCCACGCCTCTTTGCGAAGCGCCGCGGTCAGCTCGTCGGTCATCGGAATCATCCGGCCGGATGACAGGATGTACCAGATATAGGTGTTGTGGTAAGCGCGGCGGTATTCTTCCTGCGAAACCTTTTTACCGAACAGTTCGCCGACAGCCGGAATCGAATGCGTCCGCGCTCCGGCGCGGTTCGTCGGCATGAAAAATCCGACGAAGGAAACAATGATGACCCCGAGAATGAAATACCAGAGCACCTTGGACTGAATCAGTTTGTGAAAGCGAGTAATCAACATAGCCATAACAGACCCCTTGGTTTTGAGATAAAAAACAGGGGCACAGCATAGCCACGCCCCTCCCCACGGTCAACGGGAAAGCCGAGCTCTCAGCTCTTCCGCAAACGGGCAATAAACATGCCGTCGCCGGGCCCTTCCCACGGCCAGATTTGCACCGCGCCGCTGGTTGGTTCGCCGGTCAACGGATGGGCAAACGGCTCCAGCTTGAATCCCGGATGCTCCGGCAGAAACCGCTCGATTACTTCCACGGTCTCTTCTCGAGTAAAAGTGCAAACGGCATAAATCAGTGCGCCGCCCGATTTCACACATTGCGCGGCATTATTAAGCATTTTTACCTGCAAATTGCGTTTCTGCGCCGGATCGCGCGGATCGCCCCGCCAGCGGGCGTCGGGATTCCGGCTCCAGGTTCCCCACCCCGAACACGGCGCGTCCACCAGCACGCCATCGAACTCCTTAGTAAACGGTTTATCTTTGGCCAGATCGTGGAGCTGCATACGGACAATCGAAATTCCGTCGGCGTGCGCCCGCTTTTTACACTCGTGCAGCGCTTCGGCTCGCAAATCAGTCGCCAGCACCTTGCCACCGTGCCCGATCAGGTCAGCCAGCTGAACCGTTTTTCCGCCCGCGCCGGCGCAGGTGTCCCACCAGTCGGAGCCGACGGCTGGCACGGCAATCTGCGTGACCGCCTGAGAGGCGATATCCTGTACTTCATACTGACCGCTGTGGCCGAGCTTGCCGAGTGACGTTCCGGCACCAACCGAAATTGCGCCGGACAGCTTGGCGTGTTCCTTAAAAGCAATGCCGGCCTCGGTAAGGGTCTGTTTAAACTCGTCATTGCGCAGACGCAGCCAGGTCGGCGGACGCTGTTGGAGCGCTTCGTAAAAGGCGTCTTCGCAGCCTGCGGGCAGGCTGACCGACTTTCCAAACTCCGGAAAAACGAGGTCCTCTTTATTCAGCGTTTTAGCCGCTGGAAACCAGCTGATCAGCGCGGCGCGCTTTTCTTCCAGCGTTTTGCCGCCAAGCGGCGTCCAGCCGGACTTAGCCGCTGCGACCAGCGCAGGGTGCAGATCCGTCTGGTCGAGAAGCCAGCTGAGCGCGGCGGCCTCGATCGGAGGAAGCTGTAACGCCTTCGTCCAGCCGAGCCAGCGGAAATAGGAAAAGAAGCATTCGGAGAGAAAGCGGCGGTCACGCGAGCCGAGTTCGTGCCGGTTTTTAAAGAACCGCAGTAAAACGCGGTCGGCCGGATGCCGGTGTTTCAGCACGTGCGGAAGGAGTGTTTCAAGAATTTCGGCGGCCAGCCGGGTTTGCTGGTTGATGATTTTTTCGTTCAGATTTTTCACGGGGGTTCCTTGCAGATTTTTGTTTTTTTGTTTTAAAAGTTGGACATAATCCGTGCCCCAACCAGAGGAACGAGAGATTGCAG
>Ga0247840_10001340_pt1 | contig 48602 bp, 39 predicted proteins | sample LaCruzMarch2015__FD_192404 | JGI IMG/M metagenome (GOLD analysis project Ga0247840, IMG submission 192404) | Freshwater microbial communities from meromictic Lake La Cruz, Castile-La Mancha, Spain - LaCruzMarch2015_17m | ecosystem: Environmental > Aquatic > Freshwater > Lake | place: Spain... | reverse complement strand
CGGAAAACTGGAAGAAGAACCTCGCCCCCTCCCTCCTCGCGGCCTGATCATCATATCCGTCGTAGCGATGTGCTATGACATCTACGATCCGAAGCTGTCAATGCGGTCCGCCGCATGTCGCTTACACTCATTTGGCTGCCTTACTCTGAGAGCGGGTGGTGCTGTTCCCCCAAGAGGAGGGGTTTGGGGAAACGTGGTTCCCCAATCGTTCCGCCTGAATCCAGACGATTCCCCCTGCTCATCCGGGGCCAGAGGCTCCGGCGTCCGAGGTCTCACCTTTGCCTTTTCGATTAAAGGCGCTCCGAATCAATCCCGGAATTCTCTGGCGGATCGGCCGGGATGACGGGCAGGGCCGAGGCCGTCAGAGTATTCTGAAAGGGCCACGTGGCAGCGGAGCCCGACCGGTGATGTAGCGATGGAACGCGGCGGAGAACCCATGAACGGAACTTTCCGGCCACCACATGCGGAGCAGACAAAAACAGCCTTTGTTTGCATGTGTTCGAACCGTTTGATACAAATATTGTTTCTTGACGCGTTCGTATTGTTTGATATGTTTTCCTTGTCATGAAAATCAAGACCTCAAAAATGTCAACGCGGAAGCCCGTCAAAAAATCGGTGCCCGCAGGAGAGACGCGCCCAATTCCAATGGTGCCCGCGTCACAATCACAAATGGGTGTTTCCCACGGACGGCCATCACCGGATGAGCTATTTGCGGAAGCAATGGAGGAGCCTGACTACTACGATTTGCGAAAGTATCGGATGGCGATTCAAACTCTTCGAGTAAAGGGATTCAGCTTTCGTCAAATCGCCTCCTGGCTTTCAAATCATGATGTTCCGGCGGACCACAACGCGGTTTACCGAGTATACACTGCCGACATGCATCCGGGTGAAGTGGAATTGGTGGATCAAGAAGATGCTGAGCGGGATGAGATTGGAGGTTGAGAGAATTGCCATGAACGCCGGACTTCCAATCCCATGCGACAAACTCCTTCGAAAGCGGGAAGTTGCGGATCGCCTCGCCTGCTCGGTGCGAACTGTGGAACGCGAGGTGATATCCGGAAATCTGGAGCGGGTCAAAGTTCGCGGGGGAGTGCGATTCCGCGAAAGCGAAGTGAACAGAATTATCAACGGAAAAATATATGATCTTCAAAGTTGAAAAACGACGCTGCCGGAAAAACGGCGCGGTATGCCTGACGAGAAACTACTACCTGCGGTATCGCTTCGGCGAAATGCTTGTGGACCGTTGGCATTCGCTCGGTGTCACGGACAAACAGGTTGCCGAGAAGAAAGCTCAGGAATTTCGGCGCGAAAAAGAGCAGGAAGCCGCGGGGATTCTTGAACCGAAAGTCACTCGGAGCGCGGCGGCAAGACCGCTTGGCGAGCACCTGGAGGACTACGTTGCCGATTTGGAGAAGCGCAATCGTGCGGGACGCAATGGCCGTGGCGGTCGTCAACTCAAGATGCGCGTCACCGCACTGCTGAAAGGCTGCAATTGGAATATTGCATTTAACGTAACAGCGGATTCCTTCATTGCGTGGAGGAGCCGTCAAAAACAGTCGGCCCGGACGCTGAACCATTACCTGCAAGCGATGGTTTCATTTCTGAACTGGATGGAACGCATGGGCCGGATCAAAGGGAATCCGCTCAAGTTTGTGGGAAAGATTGATGACCGGGGCAAGTCCAAGCGGGTCCGTCGCGCGTTCACAGATGAGGAACTGCGCCGGTTGGTCGCAGGCTCGGGGCCTCGCGGAATCATTTACTTGGTCGCCGCAAGAACCGGCCTCCGACAGGATGAGCTCCGGCACTTGATTTGGGAGGACGTGCAACTCGACACGGAAGTCCCGCAAGTGCGGGTGCGGATCGCCTGCTCCAAAAACAAAAAGGAAGAATATGTTCCTCTGATTCCCGAGGTGGTCGAAAAGTTGAAGTCTCACCGTCTGGCGAACCACTCACCGTCCGACTTGGTTTTCGCCAATGTGCCGCAGGCGAGAACTCTGAAAACAGACTGCGAGAAAAACGGAATCGCCTATTGCGATGAGTCGGGGAGATATGCGGATTTTCACGCGCTGCGCTACACTTGGGCAACCTTCCTTCAAAGGCATGGCATTGCCCAGAGATTCGCGATGAAATTGCTTCGCCACAGCGATATCAAACTGACGTCGAAAGTTTACACGGACGAAACGCAGCTGCCGATTTACGAGGCCGTCAAGGGTCTGCCACGCCTCATGGGGTATACACAAATACGCGCACAGATTTCAGGCGCAGAGGGGCAAAACGGGTCGCTACGTGTCGTAAGAGGCGGAGAAAATTCTCCATCAGAAGCAACTGATAATCAGCCATCTAGTCGCGAAATGACGGTGCCTGTCGCAAGGTGGCAAAACGCGGTGAGGGAGGGATTCGAATCGTCCGTTGCCGTGCATATTCTTGCGCAACCATGCATCTCCCAGCACATTATAAGACATGCGGTTTTTACTCAATGTGCATGAAAAGGCATGAAGATGCACTTCGTTTGACACAAATTGTCGCAAAATATTCAGTCCAATATCCAGCAGGCGCAGAGTGTAAATCTCTCCCCAAAGAAAATACTCTTCCCCGAAAAGAAAAACGAGATCCCTCGCAATATAGAACCAATTTGAAAGTTCCCCCCTGCCGTGGGGGAGAGATTGAGAGGGGCGGGGGCAATGACTCGCCCCTTTCAAAGAATAACGGTTTGGGCCGCCGTCAAGCCGCCCTGAGTGCCAAAGCCGTGCTCACGACGACCAAGGAATTTCACACTGCCCGCCATACGCTCTATTCAGCAGAGGAGAACATGGAGATCGATAAAGTCGTGCCAGTCGCGGCGAGCGTGAAGACGAAACTTGGGAAAACCGGATCAGCAGAAGATTGAAATCGTTCAGTCAGGAGAATCATCTTGAACCGCGTGAGTGATTTGAGTGCGTGGGGCTGACCTGCCGGCATGAGAATCATTTCGCCGCCCTGCAAGCGGTGGGGGTGTCCGGAAATCACTATTTCGGTGTCACCTTCGACCACTTGCACCAACGCGTCGAACGGGGCCGCGTGCTCGCTCAATCCCTGACCTTCGTCAAAGGCGAAAATCGTCACGCTGCCAGTTGACTTCTTGATGATCTCGCGGCTCACGATGGAACCGTCTTGATAGCTGACAAGTTCGGAAATCCTCGCTGATTTGCCAGCGGCGAGTCCTTTGAAAAAATGCACTTGCTATCCATAGCTACAAGGCGTGACTGGCAGCGCCGATCGCTCGGCTGGGTTCTGCGCGAAAGGCTCGCGCAGTGGCTGTTGTCGTCCCGTTAACGGAGTTGGTGTCGCTAAGGTGATGCAGGTTGAATTCTTGATGGAGGGGTTTGCCTGACTGTGAAACCCTGCCCCAAAACTGATGGGATTTTCGTCCATCTCTATATGTCTGGCAGATCCGCAGCATTGGGAAGTTCATCCTTTGTCCAAGGGCAGATGTGAAAATTTGGGTAGGCGAGCATGACCGAGACTTCCTGCCCGGGATCGACACTAAACAATTCCAAGCGAACCTCATGCGTTCCCACGCCGGGGGCTACCCGGACGCGTGATCCCTCGGGGCATCGATGAGTGGCCGGAACGTAGGGCAGACCGGGAGGGCATTCGAGAACCAACTGATTGTCGATGAATAGGCGTGCCCCCTCCCGGGCCAGACAAATGATCTCCCTCGATTGGGCGGTCGGTTTTTGCCAGCTCCAGCGGGCTCCTCCCGCATGTTTTGCTTCCTCCGGAAGTTCTCCATTGGCCCAGAATATGGGCTGCATCTGATTTGGCAGGCTTAGGAAAATCGTTCCGGGAAGTTTTGCCACGTCAACGGTGGGGGGAGATTGGTTCCAAACCGAAGCGTCCCAGATTTTGGGTTCCAGTTTTCCGATCAAAGCAAGGATGCGGTCGGCCAATTCCTCGAGAGTCTGCGGTGCGGGTATTCCAATGATGCCGGGACCGACGAAAATCCCCTCCCCGATGGGTTTGCTCCAACGGGCGGGGAGGCCTTCCGTGCCCGCCGTAAAACCCAGCGTCGCGCCCACCGTCGCGGCCGTACAATCAGTATCGTAGCCACCGTTGACTGCCAGCAGGATGCTGGCTTCAAAATCTCCCTCGCCATGACAGAGAGCCCAAATGGTCAGAGCCACATTGAGGGGGGCGTGTGTGAAATTTTCATGACTGTGACGCGCCAGCAACTTTTCCCGTGCGTCCCATTCGACCACCCCGCCACGGTAGTTTTGGAGGACATATTCCACCGCACAGGCGGTTTCGCTTCCAGCAGGAATATAGCGCAAGGCCGAAGAGATCGCCTCTTGAAGATCTCCGCCTGCAACGATCGCACTTTGCATTGCGGCGAAGAAAACCTCGCCAGCGATCCCTTCGGTGCCGTGATCGAGTGAGGCATCCATTGCCGCATAATAGGCCGCGCTGTCGGGATCGCCGGGGAACAGGCACGCCCAGATTTCCGAGCGGATCGGTGATCCCATTCCGGCATTAAAGTGATTTTCAAACGTGCCGACCGCTTCCACTGGAACTCCGCGCCTGAGGTTCCACCGTGTGCGACCGTATTCATCCCACATGTAATGGATGTGCTCCAGCCATGCCTTGGCGAAGTCGGCGGGCGTCAACGAGGTTCCCGCGTTTTCGACCAGATAGAGCCAGACCAACTGGAGTTCCAGATCGTCATTCGGTGGAGCGACCGTGGGCACGGGGTCGTAATACGAGAAGTGCAGGCGGTCCATCCTGCCTTCGGCAGGAAGTCCGAGTGTGCCACCGATGGATTTGCCGAGCCAGCAGTTGCGGATGCGATGGGTGAGTTGTGGGGATGTTTTCTGTGAGAACTGTTTCATAGGAAAAAAATGAGGCTTTCAGACGCGCAACAGATGCCATTGGTGACTGATGAAATCTCCCGAAGGCTCTGGCACAGAGATCCCGATCCTCATGAGAAAGTCCCCTCGGAAGGTTCCTTCCTCCTCCCCGAAGCGGTAGGTGCTGTCCGAATCAAGTCCGCGAAGCGGGAGACGGACAGGCGGAGGATTTGCCCCGGCAAGAATGGTGACGTGGGTAACCAAAGCTTCCGACTGGTCGGGGGAGACCACGATCCACGCCGCCTCGTTGCCCTGGAAGGGACTGCGGAGACGGTAAAGATCACCATCTGACAAAAGGCTTTGGAGTTGCTTGTAGCGACGGATTTGACCCCTGACTTCCTCCTGTTCTTCCGGATCCAGGTTGGTGGCGTCAAACTCGTATCCAAAGGCACCGGTGAATGCCACATGTCCCCGTGTGCGCAAGGAAGTCCTGCGACCGACCTGATGATTGGGAACGGCGGAGACATGCGAGGATATGGCGCTGAGCGGATAGGCCAGGCTTGCGCCATATTGGATCCTGAGCCGGGCGATGGCATCCGAGTTGTCGCTTGCCCAAACCTGCGGCATATAATGCAGGATTCCCGGGTCGAAGCGTCCGCCTCCACCCGCGCAGCCCTCGAAGAGGATTTCCGGAAACTCCTCGCGGAATCTTTCGAGCAATCCATAGAACCCGAGCATATAGCGGTGCGCGGTTTCCTGCTGGCGCTCAGGCGGGCGGCCCACCGAACCGATTTCCGTCATGTTCCGGTTCATGTCCCACTTCACATAAGAAATCGGCGCGCTCTGCATCACGGCCGAGATGCGCCGGAAAATTTCCGCGCACACCTCCGCCCGCGAGAGATCCAGGACCAGTTGCTTCCGGCTCTGCGTGCGCGGATGCGTGGGAACGTGCAGGCACCAGTCCGGATGCTCCCGGTAAAGATCGCTGTCCGGAGAAACCATCTCCGGCTCGATCCAGAGTCCGAATCCGAGTCCCTGGCCGCGAATCCGACCTGCCAGATCCGCGAGACCGTGGGGCAACTTCCGCTGATGAACCACCCAGTCTCCCAAGGAACTCGAGTCATCGTCGCGCCAACCGAACCACCCGTCGTCCAAGACCAGAAGTTCGACACCCAACGCAGCCGCGCTTGTCGCGATCTCCACGATTTTCTCCGCGTTGAAATCGAAATACGTCGCTTCCCAGTTGTTGAGCACAACCGGCCGGGGACGCTCCCGCCATATCGAGGGAATGAGATGGCGGTGATAGAAGCGGTGTAGAGCTCTGGACATTCCGCCAAGTCCCCCGCTGGAAAAAACCAACACGGCCTCCGGGGTCTGAAAAGAGGAACCCGGGTCCAACGTCCACGAGAAATCGAAAGGGTTCACCCCCATCTGCACGCGGGGTGAGTCACGGGGATCCAGCTCCACAGAAGCCAGAAAGTTTCCGCTATAGACAAGGCCGAATCCGTAGGCTGCACCATACTCCTCATGGACTCCCATTTCCGTGAGGGCAAAGAACGGATTGTGGGCATGGCCGCTCGCCCCGCGGCGGCTTTCGATGGACTGCGTGCCCGGATGCAACGGATGCGAGGCGAGTTGCGTCTCCCTCGCCCATGCCCCATGAAGATGCGTGAAGTGGAAGCCCGAAAAGGAGGAGGAAAAATCCAGCGAGCAGGACAGCACGCGCCCCAGGACAAGTGGAGACCCGCGTTCATTCAGGATGCGCGCCGAGCGCGTGATCACCGGATGATTGGCGAAGACCGTGTAGGAAAGCTCAACGGTGACCTGCATCCCGGCATCCCGAAGCACCACCACCAGCGTTTCCGCTTCCAGGTCGGCGGCGCGGGTCGCGGGAAGATTTTCCAAATGCGGTTTGCCCGCCGCAATCGAATGGGAGCCGTAGCGGAGATCGAGGACCCGCGAACCGCTGGCCGGATGGAAGATTTCCAGCGCCGGTGATCGGAAATCCGAGTTGCCATAAACCGGATACTCCAAGGGCGTTGTATCCAGGCTGAATTGGAAATCCCCCGGAATTGGGTTCGGGCAGGAGGCCTGCCCGTGGGGAACGGACAGAACACCAAAATCCTGCGGGGCTATCTCCTCCCCCCAGTAGAGGTGGCAGAGGAATCCATGTCCGTGGATTTTCAAAACGTATGCGGTCCGGTCGGAACGCAGAATGAAAATGCCCTGCGTGTCGTCAAAGTGGATCAGGCGGGGTGATCCCGCGCCCTGCTTGCTTTCATCAATGTTGGGGATGTCAGTCATGATCCCGGAGTATTGACGCACTTGGGATCTTACCGGTCTTGAAGGGGCGGTCGACCGGGAGGAGATCAGCATCGGAAAGAGCGGAAATCGCCTTGTCCAACCGTTCCGCCATCTGCGAGAAGCCCTGGTCGTTCGGATGCACAGCAACCGTGTCGAAGAGAGCCGGATCGTGGTCGATCAGGCCGGGGCCTTCGATCAGGTGGAGATGGGGATCGGCGAGCGACGAGACCAATTCCCGGAGGGCTTGGCGGTATTCTTCGAGATCGGCGACGGCCTTCTCCGGCTTCCACGAGGGTGGCACCCACAGCGGGGTGATCAGGCAGATGGGAAGCGACGGATTCGAGGTCCGGAGTTCCGATAAAAAATCCTCCATGTTTCTGCGATAGGCTTCTGGAGGCCGTCCGATCTGCCAGTCGTTCCCGCCCATCAGCACGGTGACGACGGCAGGGTTCAGCGAGGCGACAACCGGGGCGTCGGACGGCGTCGAGACCCGCCCGCCGAAGCCCATGTTCAACAACTGCCAGCCCCGCTTTTCGGCGATGAGGAAAGCGTAGGTTCTGCTTGCCTCGGTGGCCGCGAACCCCTGCGTGATCGAGTTGCCGTAGGCGATGTAGCGTGGCTTGGCGTGCTCAGGAAACTCTTCCAGTCGGGCGTTTGCCGGGAGGCGCAGGCCCTGGAATTCGACAGAATCCCCGTAAGGAAGGATCAGTTCATAATCGTGAAAGGATCCGAGGGCCGGAGATTCGAGTTCGGGAGCAACGGTTTCCGGATCCCGCCGCACGCCTGTCTGAACGGAGCCGAACGTCCACTCCGGCTTGCTGAACCCGTCCACCCGGTAGCGGACGACCGGATTGCGGGCGCTTGTGGAGATGTGACGCCGGCTGAAGTGCAGGATGACTCCCACCCGGGCGGCGTCGGTGCGGAAGCCGATGCGGGTGCCCGGATTGTCCCAGCGATATCCCTTGTCCGGCATGTCGAGGAGGCGGTTGAAGCGCGCCGTCTTTCCTGTCGGAGAGCCCGCATCGTCCGCCAGTTCCAAACGCACGAAATCGGAAAAGAATATCCGGGAATCGTCCGGCGGGACCGTCGATTCCCCGGCGGCATTTGCGGATACGGTCAGGGAAACCATGAGGGGCAGGAAGAAATCGGATGCCTTCATTCACCGGGGATTTTTCACGCCGACATTTTCACCGACATTTCAGAGCGTGAATTCCAGCGGGGTCACGACAGCATGATCCAGGTTCAGGATTTTGGCGATTTCCACGAGCTCCGCCGCATGGTGTCCGATCCCCAGCGCGAAATGGTGGGTGGGGCCTTCCGCGACCCAGCGCTTGAGAAAGGTGCGCACATCCGGAGCGAAGACGCCATGTGTGTTGGTGTTGCCGGTAGGTGGGATCGGGCGGTTCGCCGACTCCCCCTCGGCGATAACGAATTTAAATTTTCCATCGGCCTTCTGTCCGATGCTAAGCATGGTGATCGGGCCTTCCTTGATCTGGAACTCAACCCCCGCGCCCGCGCCCGGCTTGCCGTGGTATTTTTTCAGGCTCCGGATCACCGGCTTGTTCGCGGCGATGTTGATGTGGTGCGGTCCGTCGTGCCCCACCAACACGCTGTCCAGCTGGAAATCCACGGGATGGAACTCCGCGAAGCTTCCTCCGATGTCGAGCCGGTCCATGATCATCATTGCAATGCAGGTCTTGATGTCGAACTCACCGCACATGGGAAATCCCGCGCCGGTGAGCAGGGAATTCCCGACAATCAGATTCGTGACGAGGGCACGCAGATCGGTCCCCGCTTCCCCCTCGTAGTAATAGGCCAGCCCGTCGAGATTCTTCTCGGCAATGAGTTCCTCCAGAGCCACTGCGGCGCGGGCGGCGACATCAAGATCCTTCGTGGTGAGTTTTTCCGTCAAGGGATCGGATTTGGGACTGGGAGTCTCGAAGAACTCCAGGATGCGGTCCTTCCATTTCTCCACGGCGGAGTCGGAAGGGTTGCGGAAGTGGCGCAGCATATCGCCGGGCTCGATAAGAACGACATGCGGGCCGAATGTTGCGGTGATCGCTGTGGGGTCGGTGTGCATGTCCAGCATGGACTCCAGCACATGCCCCATGAGACCGATGCGCGACTTGCGCAGCGATCTCAAAACCCGTGCGATTTTGCACCAAGCGGCCAGTTCGCGGTCGGCCACCGGATCACCCTCCTCGTGCCCGAGAATCACCGGCGGGGGGCGACGTCCGAAACGCACAGCGACGCCGGTGAATTCCGGGACGGAACAGAAGTCGTCGTTGCAAAGCTGCATGTAGGTGGTGCCGTTGGCGTAGTCCATCGCCGCCATCGGCTGGAGAGCGACCAGAACGATGGGCACGTTGATTTCGCGGCAGAGAATCCCGAATGTGGAAGATGTTCCATAAGTCGCCATATCGACAAAAAGGATGTCGATGTCGGCGGCTTGGATGCGCGGGACGACATCGTAGGCGGACTGCGCGGTGTCGAGCATTCCAAACGACGCGACCTCCAGCCCATTCGCCTCGATCCGGTCATGCACCACGCCCAGCTTGCGGTGCATCTCGGCGAGGAGCCCGTCGAACTGCGGCCAATAGACGTGGTGCCCGATGGCGAGCAGCCCGGCGCGGGCGGAGAGTGGTTTGAGCCGTTCCATCCGTTGAGGGGCGCGGCGTCTGGCGGTGTGCGTGGAGGGTTCTTCGAGTGCGATCATAAATTTACCAGGAAAGGAGGGCGGTGCCGGTGATGGGACCGGCGGTTTCGAGCAGGCGACCGTGCGGAGAGACGATCTCGCGCAGTGGCGCGCTTTCTCCGCCGATGTAGGGCCACTGGGGATTCAGCCAAAGCGTGACGGGACCGGCATCGGTCGGGGGAAAAATGCGCAGCGTGGCATCCTTTAACCCGCGCACCCACAGGCGGCGGGTCACGCCGATCTGTCCCGGAAGCTCCTCGGTGTGCTGGAGCCATCCGTCGGACTGCCCGACAAAAACCCGGCATTCGCTCCGCCAGCCGCGCTGCTGGCGGCAGGTGGATTTTCCATTTTTGATCCGGGTTTCCATGCCGAGCAGGAGCGGTGCCCCGAACGGCGCGCGCAGCGAGAGTTCCACGGTCGTGTCCGGCATGTAGCCGGAAAAGAACCAGCCGTTGTCGTGCCGGTGGAGGGTGAGAACCGGGCGGCGTTGATCCCGTGCCACCGCATGGATGCCGAGGCTCCATCCGAATTCCGCCAACGCCTGGCGGGCGAGTTCCGTGAACGCGAAAATGGCGGCCCGGTCGTCGGGAGCCGGGAGATGATCCCCTTTTTTCATGGTGAGCGGCAGCGGAGCCCGCAGCCACCGGACACGGCCTCCGGCAGCGGTCTGGAAATGGGCGGCGAGCGCCCGCGTGTCCCCGTTCTGCGCCGCCGTGGCCGCAGCGGTGCGGCCCGGAAGCACCGATTCCGTCAGGGCTCCGCCCGACATGATGGGGCGGTGTTCGAAGGTGCGCGCGGCTTCCCCGGTCTCGAATTCGTCGAGCGGCGGCAGCCCGCAGGAGACCTCCATCGGCCCGGAGATCGGCGCGGACTCCTTCAGCCCGAGTCTTTCCCGGAGGATCGGGGCGGTGGCGAGCGGACCGTAGAGAAGCAGGTCACCGCCGGCCTCGGCCCAGTCGAGCAATGCCTTCTGCCCGTCCTCGCGGAACGGGGCGGGAGTGAGCAGGATGCGTCCGCCGAGCACTTCCTTCGCCCGGCCGCCGAGGGCTGCGAAGGCGCGGGTGCTGATGACTGTGTTGACAGGAAGCCCGTCGTTCAGCATCTCACGGACGCACCAGTCGTTGTGAAACAGGCGCTCCGGCGAAGGGTCATCCCCGAACATGGCATCATGCAACTCGTCAAATGGATACAGCCATACGATTGGACCGGCCGCATCCGGGCGTTCCCTCCAGCCACGCAGGAGATGCGGGGTGCTTTCATTCGGAACGTCATCGGGCATGCGCCCGTAGGAATCGTCGATGGTCAGCAGATTGAGCGTTTGCGGTCCCCCGGTCCGCCCGGATGCATCCATGCGACCAACCGCCAGCGGCAGGTAAATGTCGTGCGGCTGGCGTTCGTAACGGTCCAGCCACGGGCTATTCAGCCACCAGGGATCATGGAGGTAGAAACGGAAGCGCGCCTCCTGTCCCGGCGGAAGCTCGGCGATTCGGCTCATGTAACCGGCCAGCTCGATGCCGAAGTCCCCGTTGATTGCCGCCCAGGGGGAGTTCGGGGGCGGAACAAAGTCGAATCCTCCTTCGTAGAGTTCCCGGAGCGGAGTGGCGTCGCTGGCGAGATCGGTGCCGGTGCCGAGGTTCGTGCCGCGGGTTTCTACGCCAAGTTCCGGACATTCCCTTCTGAAATCCCTCCAGAATCCCAGGATCTTGTCGCGGATCTCCGGTGCTCTTTCCGGCGAGAACTTTTCGCCATCGAAGAGCGGTCCGGCCGTCATCCACGTTTCCATGCCGAACCCGAATCCGTTGGAAAACCAGATGAAATCGAGCCCGGTGTCGCGGGCCAGAACCCGGAACTGGCGACCGAGAAACGTTCCCATCCCAGTGCCTTGCGGGATGCCGTCGGGGAATCCCGCGTAGCCACGCGCATCGGCATTCAGGATACCATAGCAGCAGGCGAAGCTGGCCTTGCCCATCGTGTCGGCCAGGCAGATCTCCCGGTGTCGGTTGTATTTGAAATCCGACGGAGCGAATTCCCCGCCAGGATCGAATGTCAGCCCAATGCGCGCCGGCTTCCCGATGGCGGCGAGCGCGTCCCTCCAAGCACTGCCGATGCCAGCGAGGCGTCGGTAGGTGATGGGGGCGGCATCTTCGCGGTAGAGATAGGATCTGGCATGCAGGCTCCGGCTCTCGGGATCGGTGGAAATGTCTGGGTGCAGATGGGCGTTGCCGTTTCCGATGAAGCGCGCCCATTCCATCGTGGCATCCAGATCGCCTGTGTATTCCAGGATCTCCGATCCGTCGGAGGCCCAAAACATGATCGAGACTTGCTCCGCATGACGGATGACCGCCTCCCACTGCGCGAGGGCCTCGGCACAGACGGCGCGAGTCGCGTCGTCATCCAGTCCGTAAAACGGCTTGAGCGAAACTTCAAGAGTGAGGTTTTTCATGCGAAATACCGGTGGAAATTTGTCCGTTGGAAACGGCGGCTCATGGTGTTTTTCTTTTGCGGGCTCCCTTCTTTTTCGTTGACTCCCCGTGCAGTTCGTCGCCCCAGATGCGCCCGATCCGCGCGGCAGCATCTTGGAGCCCCCGCAGACTTTCCTCGAATTGACGGGCCTTTCGCATCCGGATGGTCGGTGCGCTGGCCCCGATGCTCGCGATGATGGTCCCCCATGGATCATGGATGGGCACGGCCACCGCGCTGATGCCCTCGCAATATTCATCGCGGGTCTGGGCGAACCCCTGCTCCCGGACTTTTTCCAATTCCCGGCGGAGATTCTCCTGTGTCGTGATGGTATTGGGAGTGAACTGCTCCAGTTTGATTTCCCGCAGATAGGTCTCCAGCTCCTCCTCCGAGAGCGATGACAGCAGAACCTTGCCAAAGGCTGTGCAGTAGGAATGATCGCTCACATCCTCCGGCTCATGCACGCGCAGTGCCTGCTTTCCGGGAACGTATTTCAGATTCAGCACCCGCCCGCGATCGATGGACCCGAGCAGCACGCTTTCATTCAACCGCTCCGCCACTTCGTCCACAATGGCCGAGGCTGACGCTGTCAGCGAGTGCAGGTAGCTTGGATGCCTCCCCAGATGCATGAGCCTCATTCCGGGGAAAAAATGCCGGGTCACCGGATCCTGGCGCAGGTAGCCGCGATGACAAAACGTCATGGCGATGTTGTGAACCGTGGCCACATTGTAGCCGAGCTTCTGCTCCAGCGCGCGCGTTCCAACTCCATCTTTGCTTTGGAATACCTCCTCCAAGACGGAAAGGCTTTTATCGAGACTCAATACTTTTGGCATATGTTTGGTTTGCAGGGACCGGATTGACTGGAATCGAAACGATGCCGCCAGGCTTCCATGTCGGGACCGGCGGTAGAGATCGTCTCCATGCAACTCATTAATTGTTTATCATAAAGAAACATATGTCACGGACATTTTTTATTCATTTTGCGGTTTTTTGCAAAATAAATTTGACGTTTCCTTATTATGAATGGATTAATTGCCTCGGAATGAAATTATCACTCCGCCAAATGCTGTTTATTATTATCAAACATTTACTTCAAATGAACTATCATTTCTCCTCCCACTCCTCTTTCACCTCAGGTCCGTTGAATGACGCCCCGTCCAACACCGGTCACCTGTCGCACTCCCGACTCCGGTGGCTTTCTTTGCTGCTTGGCGCGATTGCCATGGGTTGCTTCTTGCCGCCATCAGTCATCCGTGCCGAAACCACCAGCATCACGGATGCCTTCGGCGAAACCGGGCAGAGAACGTTCGGGGGCAAGCTCAACGGCACCATGACCGATGGCGGCAACGCGAGCTGGGTGGCCACAACCAATCTGGTGCTCGGAGGCGACAGCAGCCGGAGTTTCGCAACCGTCAACAATGACGAGCTGTATCTGGCGCGGGTGGCAGTCCCCACCGGCGCGAAGAAAATCCGCTTGGAAGCCCGGGTCCAGGTGGTTCCATCGGGGGAAAAAGAAAATTTCGTGGCCATCGGTTTGGGAAACCCTCCCTCGTCCAATATCACCTGGCTGGGAGGCATCGTCCTGTTCATGCAAAGCTCCGGACGCGCGATGTTGATGATCCATCCCGACAACCACGACGGCCAGGATCCAAACAAGGGCGGGGTGGAGCCGGTTAAAAGCGCGGCCTGTGAGGGGTTCAACACGACCGACATGAACAAGCTGTCAATGGTTTACGATGTCGAGGCCAACACGGTCAGCGCGTGGGTCAATGATACCGTAATTGTCGAGGAGTTCAAGCTGAGCAGTAAAGGGTTTGCTCCGGTGATCCCCTTTGCCGGCTTTTCTGGGTATGTCCAGCAGCCGGATGCCCCCACCGTCGAAGATTTTCGCATGACAGTCGAGTAACACAGGGTTTCCCAAGCGAAGTCACCCCCCATGTCGCCATCCAGCCTCCACTCACGCGGTCGCCGGCAAGCATTTACGATGGTGGAGCTTCTCATCGTGGTGGCGATCCTCGGCATTCTGGCCTCCCTGATCATTCCTGTAGGTCGACGTGCGATGGACTCCGCCAACGCCGCGAAGTGCATGAGCAACCTGCACCAGATCGGCGTTGCAGCCAATGGCTACCTTGGCGACAACGACGGGAAGCTGGTTCCAGGTTATGAAGGAACGGCCGCCGCCGCCAATGACGCGAGGGCGTGGCGCGCCCTATTCCTGCCGTATCTACAGGTTCAAAAGCAAGGGATGAAAGTCTTCTCCTGCCCGTCTGATCCGACGGAGGCGAAGCGAACGGAGTTCAGTTGGGGCCAGATGACCGGGCTCAACCCCACATCTTACGCAATTTGTCAGTTTTATTATTACAATGTCGCCGGAGAGACCCTTCCCTATCCAGGATTGCACAGTTCTGGTTCTGATAAACGCGATTACCGGGTTGCATCGGTCAAGAAGCCGTCCTCGACCATATTCATTAGCGACATTGGCAGACCCGATTCGGTCTCCGTTCCAATCAGCCAATGGACGGAAAACGGCCGAAGATTATCGAATGCAAATTTTGGTTTTGGTTCGATTCCCGGATTGTGGGTCCCGGGAGGTGATGCCATGTATCCCCGCCACGCGGTCGGGAAATGCCACTCCCTGTTTTATGACGGCCACGTCGCCGCACTGGACCTCCAGAAAGATCTGATCGACCACCCGATCGGCGACCCCCAATGCCTCTATGACAACCTTTAGACTCCTCGTTCTGCTACTCGCCACGATTGCGCCGGTTGCAGCGGCCCGGGCGGAAGAACAGAGCTCCCAGGCAAAGCCACTCGACCTGGTTCCGAACCGCTATGCTTCCTGGTGGCAGCCCGGGGAGACCCTGGAATTTCGCACCTCCGAAATTCCCGCCGGGCTGACCTCGCTCACCGGACGGGTTTTCGACTCGGACAACCGCGAGGTGGCGGAGGTGACGGTCGCACGCGAACAGTTGCAGGACGGGGCATGGGCCTGGAAGCCTGGGCAGCCCGGGTTTTATGAAATCGAATTTTCCTACAAGGTCGAAGGATCGGAATCCCCGGTCCCGGTCAAAGGGCATTACGAACGGAAAATCCGAAAGGAGGACCAAAGCATCCAGATCTTCGCGCACGACATGGGCCGGTTCCATGCGGCCGTTTCCGCAAAGCCGCCTTCGCCCGACTTCAAGCGGGGGCAGTTCGGATTCACCGCCGGGGATCCCAAGGCGATCCGCCTGGCCCAGCTCATGGGATTCGACTTCGCATTCATCCAGGCCATCACATGGGGCGGCACCTGGTGGGATAAAAACTCCGTGATCGAACCCGTGAAGGGGACGTATGACTGGTCGGACCCGGACAAGCGCGTCAACGCGCTTGTGAAGGCGGGCTTCCCGATCGCCGCGCAATTCCTCTATACGCCCACCTGGGCGTCGCCCCATCCCGAGCGGGATCAGGTCCGCATCTGCACCAGGGAGGCGAACTGCTACGCTCCGGTGGAGATGGCGGACTTCGACCGCTTCGTCCGGGCCGCCGTCGAGCGCTACAAGGACCGTGTGAAGATCTGGGAGATCTGGAACGAGCCGAGCATGCCCGACCAGAGCGTCTTTTGGTATGACTCTCCGGAAAATTACGTGAAGCTTCTCCAGACCGGCTACAAAGCGGTCAAGGAGACCCAGCCCGGCGCCGAAGTCTGGATCGGCGGCCTTGGTCCGCGTCCCGGGTATTTCGAGTTCTACCGCCGGATTCTCAAGCTCGGAGCCGAGAAGTGGTTCGACGTCCTTTCGCTCCACGGCACCTGGAATTCCCCGGAAAAATTCCGCGCCATCGAGAGCAAAGCCCACGTCGCGCCGAAGCCCGTCGTGATGTCCGAGTGGCACGCGATTCTGCACAGCATGAGCGAGCCCGGCCCCCACACATCCGAGCAGGACCTGGCCCGCCGGATGATGCTCGACCTTCTCTACCAATTCAAATGCGGGGTCGAGCGCACGGTGAGTTTCGTCGTCTCCAACGAATCCGGCTACGAGCCGGAAATGAAATCGTTCATCAACAAACTCGGACTCTTCGGGCAAAGCTACGGATTTTTCCGCGCCCGGCCCCGGGTCGAACCCCGCTTTCCCGCGCTGGTGCTGCAAAACTTTCTGGCATGGGCTGGGAACAAGGCTGCCTACCTGGGGGAATCTGATCTGGGAGACGGCACCTCCGGAGTCCTGCTCGATACCGCCCACGGCAGGCAGCTCGTGCTGTGGCTGGAAAAGGACCGTCCCCTGCCCGCCCTGCTTTCCCAGCTTGCCAGCCCCGGAATTGAAGTGTCGGACTGGGAGGGATGCCCCGTTGCCAAGGAGGCTGGCACCGTGCTGAAATCCTCCAAACTCTATTACCTGTCCGGACTGCCGGCTTCGTTCGGGGCCACCCTGGCCAAGTCCGAGGTTCTTGTCTCTCCGAGGTCGAAAAAAACGCAAAGCTTGGAAAATGTTCCGGAAGGCAATGCGAATCGGGGAACGCTCTTTTCCGAGACGAAGGAAAGCGTGGACGAGGGGGTGGCCTGGAACGCAAGGAACTGGAAATACCGCCCGATGGACTCCCAGGAAGTCGCACCGCGATTCACGGCCAAGTTTGCCGTCGGGGTCACGGATGCGGCGATTGATATTGCCGTGGAGGTCACGGATGCCATCCCGAAGCCCGACGGCCAGGGAGTGGAGCTCTGGAATGGAGACAGCGTCCAATTCGCATTCGACTGCGACGGGTCCGGCGAGGAAGGCGGCAACACCGAGTTTGTCGCTGCCTTGACCGAACACGGGCCGGAAATCTGGAAGAACCTCGCCTCGCAGATGGGAGGCGACCTGCCCGCCAAGTGGTCCGCCCCCGGCAGTCAGGTGGCCAACGCCTCGTTTACCGCAGTGAGGGATGGAGAGACCGTCCTCTACAAGGTGCGGCTGCCCTGGAGCGAGCTTTATCCCCTCACCCATGAACCGGGGAAACCCCTTCGCTTTTCGATCCTCGTCAACAACAACGACGGCAAGGGCCGGGCTGGATACTTAGAATGGTCGGGCGGGATTGGTGATGAGAAAAACCCAGCCGCCTACGGTGTCCTGAATGCCCTCCCATGAAACCGGGCGCTCCTGCAGACAGTCTGGTCCCGGGTGAAGCCATCCCCGCAGGGATGGCTTCGTCCACCCATTCCGAGCGAAGCGAACGGCACGCAGATTTGGGGAGGGCATCGCACATTCCGACTTCGGAGCGAATCCCCCTGCTCCAGAAGATCATGTTTTCTGTGGGGGGATGTACCGAGCTTTTGGCCACCGGGCTGCTGGTGATGGTCTGGATGCCGTATTTCAACATCGGCATGGGGATCAGCACGACATTGTTGGGTGCCATCATGATGGTTTTTACGATTTGGAATGCCATCCTCGATCCGATCCTGGGCAACATCTCGGACAATGCCCGGACAAGGTGGGGGCGCCGGCGGCCATTCCTCGTTGTGGGAGCGGTTCTGACCGGGATCCTCTTTCCGCTCTTCTGGCACATGCCGGCCGGGTTCGGAGAGGCGGGCCGGATTGCCTATCTCTTGGCGGTCGGGTTTGTCTTTTACATCTGCTTTTCCTCGTGGGCGATGCCGTATTACGGACTGCAACTCGAGCTCACTCCGAACTACGACGAGCGCACCCGCCTCACGATGTGGATGACCTTGTTTGCCAAGCTGGGCGCACTCGGTGCAGGCTGGACGCTGGCGATCCTGACCGGTCCGTGGTTCATCAACCCGGCCACCGGCAAGGGGGACATCGTCATCGGCATGAGAACGGCCTGCTGGTTTATTGCCGGGGGGATCATTCTCTTCGGCGTTCTGCCGGCGATCTTCACGAAGGAGCGCTACTACAAGGTGGAGGCGAGCCGGCAGCCGCGCGAACCATTCTGGCAAAGCGTCCGGGAATCCGCCGGCTGCAAGCCGCTGTGGGGGCTTATCGCGATCTCCTCGTTCATCGTCTTTGGGTCAACGGCCATCATGTCGCTGAGCCAATACGTGCAGATTTACCATCTCTTCGACGGGGATCTTTCCGCCGCCGCCATCCTCTTCGGCTGGCGGGGGTCCGTGCTCACCATTGCAGGCATCCTGCTCATTCCATTCTGGACCTGGTTGGGGGAGCGATTCGACAAGCGGACGGTGGTCATGTGCATGGTCGTCTTCATGGCGTTCGGCCACCTGCTCTATTTCTTTTGCCTGCGTCCGGAGATGCCCTACCTGACGCTCGTTCCGGCATTTTTTGAATCCGGTGCGTTCTCGGCGATCTGGCTGTTCATCCCCTCGATGAAAGCGGATGCGGCGGACTACGACGAGTTGCACACGAGCCGCCGCCGGGAGGGCTCGATCAACTCGTTTTATTCCGTGATGTTGAAAGTCGCGATCAGCGGAGCGACCGGCTTGGGCGGGCTTGTGCTCGACCTCTCCGGATTCACCGCCAAGCTCGGCCACCAACCGCCCGAAGTCCTCCAGCGAATGATCTGGGTGTTTCTCCTTCTGCCCATCGCCTTCTGGGGCGCGGCCCTCGTCGTCGCCTATTATTACCCGCTCAGCCGCCTTCACATGGCGGAGATCCGGGAGCGATTGGAAGCCAGGCGAGGCAAAATTTAACAACCATGAAAAATCCCTATTTCCAACTGGAACGAAACCCCGCGAATCCGATCCTCGGTCCCGGCAGCATGCCCGGAGCCGATGCGGTCTTCAATTGCGGACAGACCATGTATCGCGGAAAAACCATCCTGTTGGTGGCGGTAGTGCTGCGCCACGAGCCCACGCCGCGCATGCATGTGGCCGAGAGCGAAGACGGGCTGCATTTCACGATTCGGCCCGAGCCGTTCATCACCCGCTCGGAGCTGCCGCACATCCATCCGACTGACCACTGGCCGATAGATCCCCGAATCACCTATTTCGCCGAGGAGGAGACCTATTACATCATGCGCCCCGGAAATTCCGAACTCGGGTGCGCGGCCATTCTTGGGAAGACCAAGGACTGGGAGCACTATGAAGATGTCGAGGTCATTAGCCTTCCCTCGAACCGTGTGCCCTGTCTTTTCCCCGAGAAAGTAAACGGGAAATACATCCGGCTGGACCGCCCCTATTCCCTTATCAATGATCCTCACAACAACAACCAAATGGCCGGGATCTGGCTTTCGGAATCCCCCGACCTCATCCACTGGGGCCGTCACCGCATTGTCCTGAAGCCATGGACAACCTGGAACTGGACGAAGATCGGCCCCACGCCCCCTATCAAGACAGACAAAGGCTGGTTGGAAATCATCCACGGCGTCGGCAGTTCCTGTAGCGGACAGCGCTACTGCATCGGAGCGGTGCTTCTGGATTTGAACGATCCATCCCAGGTCATCGGAAAATCCCAAGGATACCTGATGTGCCCGGAGGCCGATTATGAATTCCAAGGAAGGGTGCCCAATGTGGTCTTCCCCTGTGGCGCGATTGCCGATTACGACCAAGACAGGCTGCGGATATACTATGGGGCTGCGGATACCTGCATCGGACTCGCCACGGGGTGTTTGAGCGATGTCGTGGAACTTTGCCTGAGAGGAGGAATCTGAAAATGAAAACAAAATCCCAGATGGCAAACAAAGCACTCCAAGCGTTTGCCTGCACGGGGCTTTTCTTTGCTTCGATGAACGCCCTGCTCGCGGACACCCGCGATTTTTCGTCCAGTTGGACCGGTCAATACGGCACGACGACCGGCAATTTCAGCATCTACACGCCTCCGGCGGTTGATGTCCCACGCGTGCGCGGGGTGATTTTTCTCAATCCGGGAAGCGGAGGCGACTGGCGGTTTCGTGCAAACGATACCGTCTGGCAGGAGGCCGCCCGTTCGCTGGGGTTTGCCGTGATCGCCACAACCCAGGACACGGGCTATATCAGCACGACCGAGACTGCGGCCCGCGCTTCTTTGAACGCGATTCTCACCTCGGCCGCGACTGCGACCGGGCGGGTGGAACTGGTGAACGCTCCCATCGTTTCAACCGGGTTTTCGCTGGGTGCATTTGTTTCGACCGAGTGGGTGCGCCATGTGCCCGAACGCACTCTGGCGATCGTCGCGCACCGCGGCGGATGGCCGCTGACAGGAGGCGCCCACCTCGCCGATTCGCGCAAGGTTCACAGCCTGATGATCCCCGGCTCGATCGACGACAACGGGTTGACGAACGCCACCTATATGGCGAACTGGTTCACAACATTTCGCGACACCGCGATCACAGACGGGCGGGCGGCCTATGCCATGGATTGGCTCACGGGACATGACTCGTTTGAAAACCAGGGCTGGTCGATGGCGTGGACATGGATCGCGGAATCCATCGCCCAGAGATACCCGACCGGGCAGTTGCCGTCACTGACACCCGGAAATCCGCTGGTGCTGAACGATACCGCGGTCTCATCCGGTTGGCTGGGCGAGCGGGTCTATGCCCTCTCTTCCAATGGGAGCGATTTCAAATCATTCCCCGCCGTGGCCCCGTCGGTATCCTACTCCGCGTCCACTCCGGGACTGGCCTCCTGGTTGCCAAACGAAACTGTCGCTCGTGTCTATCGGGCATTCAATTCCTACGATGGGCTGACCGGGCGCGGCATCCCGATGCAGGGGCCGCTCGCCATCGTGGGCGACGCCGCCCCGAGCACCACGATTCAGCCGGGACAGGTGAATCCCCCGCAGATGGCCGTGCTGCCGCTTGGCTCCACCATTGACATCGCCTGTGACACGCGCGGCTACGGCGGCTCGGAACAGGCGGTCCTCTCGGCGGAAAACCGCTTCGCCAACGGCGATTTCTCGCTGTGGGCATCCGGCAAGCCGACCTCATGGACAGGTGGCACGGCCGGGCTGAGCCAGGGACCTGATTTGGTTTCCACCGGCGGTTCCGCCGTGCTCCGCAACAATGCCAGCCTGGAACAGACCTTCGCTCCCATGACATCGGACTTCCAGTTGCGCTTCACCTTTACGATCAACCTGACCCCCGGCAACACCGCGTGGAACCAGCCTTTGGTTTTCAACGTCTATCAGGCAAACCAGGCGGTCAACCCGACCAAGCCGTGGATGACTTTTCAGTTCGCGGCACAGAACGTCTCGACGGGTCCCTTTACGGTGGCGGCCTTCACATCGGACACCGGAGCCAGTGTCGTGCTGCCCGGCCCGACGATCACCGGTTCCACCTACGATTTCACCGCCGGATCCTTCACCGGAGGGCCGGTGAAATACGAATTCGTGATGAACTACTTTGCGGCAACAAATTCCTACTCGGTCAGCTACGGCCCGGCCGGCGGCCCGCTGACAAGCTCTGGAAAAGTCTCGTATTTCCGGAATCCAACGAACGCCGCATTCGGAGGCGTCAATAGAGCGATGTTTTACTCCTATGTGAACGGCTTCGCGCTCGACGACGTGCGGCTGTCTGCGATCCAATCCCTGCAGGATCCGATCAGCCGGATGGATTACTATGACGGGGCCACACTTATCGGCAGCCAGACGGCACCGGGGGCCAATGGCTGGAGAGTTCCCTATCAATTCAACACCCCGGGGATTCGCAGTCTCACGATTGTTGCTACGGACAGGGCGGGCATCCAAAGTTCCGCATTCCGCACGGTGGTGGTTGCCGAGCCGCACCAAACCGGAACGTTTTTCCACCGCTTCGAACAAAGCCCGGGATTCACGACCGACCACTACGACACCATTCACCTGAGTCGCGGAGCGACCATCGGGTCGGGCCCAGTCCAGGTAACCCTGCCCTCCAGCGGTACCGGCTCCGCCTTCCCTCGGAAGCTCGTTTTCCAAAGTGCAAGCAACGAAAGCGCAGCCAAGTTCCAAGTGGCCAACAACGATTATTTCAACCATGCCGACAGCACGGACCTTCCATCGGGCACGACACCCTTCACCGTGGAGGCGTTTGTCAATCTGGCTTCCAGCGGCGCTGGCGGGCTATTCCGCACAATCGCCGCGCATGGAGTCAGCGGCACGAGCCTCGGCTGGCAGTTCATCGTGACCGGCGAAGGCTCGGGACAGGGGCCAAGGCGATTGCTGCTGCAGTTCACCACCGACGGCACCAATACGACCCTCGACACGATGAACTCCGGGTTCACATTGGAGACCGGAGTGGATTACTACGTTGCGGTCGTAGTGAATCCGGCGGACACCACTGCGGCCGGGGTTACCTTTTACATCAAGAACCTGACTACCGGCGGTCCTCTCCAGGTTTCCAACCGCACGCATACCCGGACCACGGTGTTCGACTCCCCCCTGACCCTGAGAGTCGGCATTGGATGGGATGGATTGCTCGATGAGTTCCGGATCACCAAGCAGGCGCTTGCCGCGCCAAGCCTGCTCATCAACCAGATCGTTCTGCCAACCCCGGGCGGGATCACAGCCGGTGTTGCCGGGCTCCAGCCGGGAGAAATCCAGATTGCCTGGTCACCGGTGGCGTCGGCCACAGCCTACCGAGTGGAACGAAGCACGAACGCCACCGACTTTGCGTTTCTGGCATCGGTCGCTTCTCCCGGCTACCTCGACGCCGGACTCGATCCCGCAAAACATTATTACTACAGGGTTCGCGCCGAAGATGGTCTGGTCTCCTCCGATATCTCCGATCTTTCCGCACAAGCCTCCTCCCAACCCTTCCTTCCATCGACATTCAGCGGCTGGCGCTATCTCCATTTCCGCACGAATACCAACACGGCTCCTGCGGACGTGCTCTCCGATCCCGATGGCGACGGCATGTCCAACCTTCTCGAATATGCGACGGGAACGGGCGATCCCAATGTCTCCGATACGGAGCCCTGCAAGATCGCCTTCAACGGCATGGATTTGGATTTTACCTACACACGGAACAAAGCCGCGGCAGGCGAAGTGGCTTGCGCCGTGAAGTGGAGCGACGAGTTGTCCTCCGGAATCTGGAGTTCCAGCGGAGTCGCCATCAAATCCATCGTCGATCAGGGCGACACGGAGTTGGTGACGGCGACAGTCCCACGCGGCACCGGCAACAAGCGGTTCATCCGTTTGGAGACCACCAAAAGCACCGACACGGCTACTTCAGCGCCGGTCGGGACCAGCATGTTGAGCATCCCCGGCGGAGGCACCACCAGCATTCATGGCTTGAATCTGATCGCAAAACCGGCCTTCACGGGACGGGCTTCCGCCGTGGGCGTAAACACAGTGGATCTTGCCAATGTGGATTTGACACAACGCCTCACAGCGGGACGGAAATATGCGTTGCTGATCACAGATGGTCCGAACGCGGGAAAGAACACATCCTTGACGAGCTGGACAGCCACACAGATGACGCTTGTTTCCGATCTTTCCGGCATTGTCCTCCCGAATCAGGACATCCTCCAGATCCAGGAGCTTCCGACCATTGGCGACATCTTTGGCACAGGCGGAGAATTTCTCGCCACCGGCTCTGCCACCACATCGGATCTGGTAACAGTGCGCGGCAGTTCCGGTCTCCTTACTCTTTATTGCAGTTCCGGAGGCTTCGCCGGGGTTGGTTGGCGGGCAGTGGGCAAGGGCACGACCGACTACAGCAATTTCCCCATCTACTTCACCGATGGGTTCAGCATTCAAAAAAAGAGCGCTGGATCGGCCGCGTTGGAATTGGGGGGGTTCGTCCAGCAGAAACAGGTCACTTTGCCGGTCAGAACGGGCACGGGGATCTATTCCTCGGTTTTTGCCAGTGGTGTCACCCTGGACAACAGCGGTCTCTACAATGCCTCGTCACCGGCAAAAAGTCTGGTCGGAGGATCGGCAACCATGGCGGACATCATTTCCTTTGACTCGGACGGGAATGGATCACATGAAAGCTACTACTACTCTACCGGCGGACTCACGGGAGTGGGCTGGCGAAAAGTGGGGGGAGGGGCGACACCGCAAGGCAATGTGGTGATTCCCTCCGGCTTTGCCATCCGGAAAAACCAGGGCTCCGTCGAACTTCAACGAACATCTCCCTACTGACAAAAACAACCAGACAAACAAACGACCGCACCATGAAAAAATTACTCGTAATTCTCACAATGGGACTGGCAGCCGACTTCTGCCAGGCTGCCGTCGTCACCGTTACCAATATGAACAATGCGGGAGACGGAGCGTTCAGCCTGTTCAGCCAATCAGGCACATTGGTCCCGGGAACCACCACCGACAACCTCCGACTCGGCTATTTTTCTATTCCGGATTCCTCCGTCCAGTCCCTTTGGGCTTCAGGCAACCTGACGGCGCTTGGCAGCAATTTTGTCCAATATGGATCCTCCTTTGGAATGCAGGACTTTGGTGCCGGGTTCAATGGCGTGTTCCAAGGCGGCCCCACCGACAATTCGGATCCGTTTGTCGGAAAAACCATGACTCTCTGGGCGAGCACAGGGTCGAACTTTCTCAGCACGTCCTCGGAGTATCTGATCTTTCGTTTCGACGAAACCTTCCAACCCGAACTGTGGGTGGGAGGGCAAGTTCTCCTGGGAACCAGTTCCGGCATGCTCCTCGTCGGCGCTTTCGGCAATTTCTCTTATGACTACGGATTGGGGTCGGGAACACTCCCCGGCTACAATACTGTGGCCACGGTTCCCGAACCCGCCACGGGCGTTCTGGCCGGACTGGGTGCCCTCTGGTTGTTCTGGCGGACCGGAAAGAGGCGGTTCCTTCCATTGGGCTGAGATTCACCTGCAAACTTCCGCGTTCACGAACGAAGAAAGCACACCATGTCACTAAAAATCCTCGGAGAGTCACTCCCGACAATCCCCTGGCAGGACCGCCCGGCGGGCACGGAACACGATGTGATGTGGAGGTATTCCAACAACCCCGTCATCCGGCGGAATGCGATTCCTTCCGCAAACAGCATTTTCAACTCGGCCGTGGTTCCCTTCCAAGGGAAGTTTGTGGGAGTCTTTCGCTGCGACTACCGGTCCCGGTTTGCCAACCTTCATTTTGGCGGGAGCGAGGATGGCTTGGACTGGCGGATCGACCACGAGCGGATCCGCTTTCAGTCCTACGATCCCGAGATCAACGCGGATGTTTTCGCCTATGACCCGCGCGTATGCCGCATCGGGACCCGCCACTACATCACCTGGTGCAATGCCTATCATGGACATCCTGTCGTGGCGTTGGGATACACGGACGATTTCAAAACCTACCACCAGCTTGAGAATGCGTTCCTGCCGTTCAACCGGAACGGCGTGCTGTTTCCGAAAATGATCGGCGGGAAATATTTGATGCTCAGCCGTCCCAGCGACAACGGGCACACGCCCTTCGGGGACATCTACCTCAGCGAGAGCCCGGATCTTTGCCACTGGGGCAAGCACCGCCTGCTCATGTCGCGGCGCGGTTGTTGGGAAGGCGTGAAAATCGGGGCCGGCCCGACCCCAATCGAGACCAGCGAGGGCTGGCTGCTTTTCTATCACGGGGTTCTGAATTCCTGCAACGGCATGGTTTACAGCATCGGGGCTGCGTTGCTCGATCTCGAAGAGCCCAGGAAGGTGATCTACCGCTCGAAGAACTATCTACTGTCCCCGCAAGCCCCTTACGAATGTGTCGGGGATGTTCCCAATGTGACTTTCCCCTGCGCGGCCCTTTGCGATGCGGATTCCGGTCGGATCGCCATCTACTACGGATGTGCCGACACGGTGACGGGACTTGCGTTTTGCCGATTGGATGAGGTCCTAGAATATTTGAAAAAGAATTCCGAGGTCTGAGGCCATGCTCGAATCCTATTTTCTCCGGGAGATTCGCGGGATTTTCCGCCCGGCCCAGGGTTGCCTGGCGCACCCGTATTTCGTGCCTGGCGGGATTTTTCATGATGAGCTTTGGGATTGGGACAGCTTCTGGATCACGAAAGGATTGCTCGCGCTGACAGGCGAGGTGGCGGATGCCGAAGCAGCGGAATTTGTCCACCATGCCAGGGGAAGCTGGATCAATTTTTTTCTCAACCAGGCACCGAATGGCACCGTGCCCATCATGGTGAAGTCCAGCAACCCGGATGTCTTCGAATGCTCCAGCCGACGCGGCAGGAACCAGGCCAAGCCGGTCTTCGGACAATTTGCCCTCGCGATTGCGTCCCATACCGGGGATGCGGACTGGGTGGCTCCGCACTTTGACGGACTGATGAGATTTTACACCCGCTGGGTCGAGGAATACGGCACGGAAACCGGATTGCTCGTGTGGGGATGCGACGTGGCCATCGGCGTGGACAACGATCCCACAACCTACGGGCGGCCGGAATTTTCTTCGGCGAATCTCCTGCTCAACTGCCTCTTTTATCAGGACGTCCTCGCCGCCGGATCGTTGGCCGCGATGCTTGGACGCGACGAGGATGCGCAAACCCTCCGGGGCTGGGCGGATCAAACGAAGGCGGCTGTCCTTCGGGAATGCTGGGATGCATGCGACGGCTTCTTCTACACGGTGGACGTGCAAAGCGGGGATCACCGGGACAAATACCTTCCGGGAATGAAACAGGGCATGTCGATGACTTGGCGCACACTGCCGCTGAAGGTGAAAATGTTCACGGGATTCCTCCCGATGTGGTGCGGAATTGCGACCGAAGATCAGGCCCGCGTGCTCGTGGAGAAACATCTGCGTAACGAAGAGGAGTTTGCCGCGCCGTGGGGAGTCCGCAGCATGTCAAAAAGCGAACGGATGTATGAACCCGCGACGGACAGTGCCAATCCCAGCAACTGGCTCGGACCGATATGGATCGTGGCGAACCACATGGTTTATGAGGCTCTCGATCGATACGGCTACGAGGCCGATGCGAACACGCTGGCGGAAAAAACCCGATCCCTGCTCTCAGGCGATCTGCAAAAGACGGGAACCCTTCACGAGTGCTACGACCCCGATACTGGGGCTCCGAATTTCAACGGCGGTTTCCTGAGCTGGAATCTCCTCGCCGCGATGATGCGGACTACCTCCCGATCATCACACAAACACCAAATACTGCGACCCCATTAACAATAGAATCATGTCAAAAAACCTGTCACAACCGCACTGGAACAATCGAGGGGCAGGACTTTCCTTTTGCTGGCCGCAAGCCATCGAAACGAATGCTCCGGCAGAAAACATTTTCGGCAGCCTGGAAGCCACAGTCGAGGTGGACGGCAGGCTTTGGGATTTTCCCGTTTGGACGACGGAGGGCGGGAACAGCGCCATTTCTGAGACGGACGGCATCGCGCTCCGGGTCGAGTGGACACAGGCACATTCGATCATCGCGCACGTCGTCAACAAATCCAAAACCCCCCGCAAACTCGGGCGGCTTGTCTTCCGTGCCGTGAAAACCAATAAGGAAAATGACATCCTTTCCCTCGCCGGCTCCCGTCTGCGCATCTTTCGGGAAGGTTGGACGATGGCCAGTCCAGCCGCCTCGGTTCGACTCGGGGAGACTGACTTCAAGTTGAATCCCGAATACAAACCCTTCGCCGCATCGACGCCTGCGGAGTATTTTGATTCTGAGCCGAACCGTTTTTCCGGGGAATACCTGGCGCTCCTGAATGACAGCGCGAGCGAAATCTCGGTGCTGGCCGGGTTTATATCCTCCGCCAACCAGGTGACCCGAATTGCCGTTGCGCTCGATGCGAACGGGATCTCGTCATTTGAGGCTATCGCCCATTGTGATGGCATTGAACTTGAGCCTGGCGATGAGGTTTCGTCGGAAGAACTCGTCATCATGGCCGGGGCCGATGGCTACAGGCTTCTGGAGGAATTTGCCGATCTCTGGGGCAAACGGATGAACGCCATCACATGGGGGCATATCCCCACTGGATGGTGCAGTTGGTATTACTATTTTGAGAAAGTCAGCGAGAAGGACATGCTGGAAAATATCGCCTGGCTGAAGGAAAGAAAATCAGACTTCCCCCTCGAATACATCCAGATGGATGACGGCTTCCAATCCGCCCTCGGGGACTGGCTCATTTGTGACAAGGAGAAATTTCCCAACGGGTTGGAATTTCTTGCGGGCGAAATAAAATCCGCCGGGTTCAAACCCGGTCTGTGGCTGGCTCCGTTCATGGTCGAGGAGCGTTCCGAACTTTATGGAAATCATCCGGATTGGATGGTGAAGGATCCAAGCGGCGAAACCGTGTGGGTCACAAATTGGCGCGGATCGCGTGTGGCGGCGCTGGATTGCACGAACCCATCCGCCGCAGAGTGGCTGACGACTACGTTTTCCGCGCTCTGCAACATGGGCTTTGAGTATGTGAAGATCGACTTCCTCGTGTATGCCTGCGCCGCGATCACGCTCGGCGGGGTGTATTGGGACAGGAAGGCTACCCGTGCTCAGGCCCTCCGCCGCGGACTGGAAGCGATCCGGAACGGAATGGGCGAGAAGTTCATCCTGGGCTGCACCTCGCCGCTCGGCCCGGAAGTCGGCTTGGTCAACGGGGCCAGAATCGGCACGGACATCACCCCTTGCTGGAAGACCGACGATGCCGTGCTCTTCAAGGAAGCCCCCAGCCTCCCGAACGTCTGCCGGAATGTCATCAACCGCTCCTACATGAACGGACGGCTCTGGATCAACGATCCCGATACGCACATCGCGAGAATAGATGACAACAAACTCACCGAAGACGAGGTCATCCTCTGGACCTCCGCTTTGTGGCTTGTCGGCGGCATGCTTCTCCTCAGTGATCGTTTCAGCACGCTGACGCCCGAGCGGGCCAGGCTGTCCAAGATGCTGCTGAACGACCTGGGCCGCTTCGAGGGGGCCCGTCCGCTGGATTTCTTGGACCGGGAATACCCGTCCGTCTGGCTTGCCAGAAGCGGGAAAAATCCGGGGGAGTTGGCTCTCGGGATTTTCAACTTTGAGGACCATGCACAAACGATCACAGCCGACCTCGCAGCGTCGGAGGATGCCTGCAACCGGAAGTTCACGGCGCGGGATTTCTGGTCCGGACAAAACGCGGGAGACATCTCCGGTCCGTTCGATCTGAAACCGCATTCCTGCAAGGTTTTCATTCTGACGCCGCAAGGCACTTGTGCGACGCCATGATCCCTTTCCAAAAATGCACGGACCCGCTTTCCGAACGCATGGTGGTCCGGCGACGCACTCCTCTCCGGCGCACCCTTCAGGCACTGGGCAGCGGCAGGCTTGCGGTGGGATTCCTCGGAGGATCCATCACCGAGGAGAATGCCGGCAACTGGCCGGATCCGGCAATGGCATGGCTGCATGAGACGTTTCCCGCAGCCCGTCTTGTTGTGGAGAACGCCGGGATCGGCGCGACGGGCAGCGACTCCGCATGTCTGCGGGTGGATCGGGAGATTCTCAGCCGCGGCTGTGACGTTTGTTTCGTTGAATACGCGGTGAACGACCAGGAAGCTCCCACGGAACGAAGGATGCGCACCCGTGAAGGGCTGATCAGAAAACTCCGAGCCGCTGGTCTCGATGTCGTCATCGTTTATACCTTCAGTCAGACAATGTATGCCGACATGCGGGATGGCAGGGTGCCTGCGAGCATCGCCGAATTTGAAAAACTGGCGGAGCACTATGCGCTGAGTTCCGTATGGGCGGGGTTGCATGCGATGCGTGAGGTTGGTTCCGGAAACATGAAATGGCACCAATGGCTGCCTGATGCCCTGCACCCGAGCCCACGCGGACGTTGGAGTTACGCTCAAGCCGTCCGAATGCTTTGGGAGGCGGAGCTCGACGCCCCCCCGCCGGAGCCCGTCGCAGACAGGTCTGAAATGCCTCTGCCGCTGGATCCCGGGAACTGGGAGAACATCGCCTTTGTTCCCCTGTCTTCGACAACTCTGGACGGCCCCTGGTTGCTCAAGCGCACGTACAGCATCAAGCACGTCGAACAAGCGCTTGAAACCCATGCCCCCGGTTCAAAACTCGCCTTTTCATTTGACGGACGCGGCCTTGCACTTGTGTTTGAATACGGCAGGCTGTCATCCGACATTCGTTACCGTTTGGACGATGGTGAATGGACTGCTGTCGAGTGGGTGCGACCGGATTGGGCGGGGGACCGTGGCAGGGTCGATCCTCTCGTCATTTCAGACGACCTCCCCAACGGGCGCCATCACTTTGAGATGGAGGTCATCAATGGCAATCGTCCGGACTGCATGGGAACGGAATGCCGGGTTTGTCTGATCGGAGTCATTCTTTGACCCCTTTTGATTTCCTGCGCTATTGGCTGCGTAGTCTCAAAAACTTTCCGACAGTCTGCGACAACGCCCGACTCTCACGGTTGGTGCATTGGCCCCTGTGCCAGCAGCACACACCCCATATGGCGGTAGGAGAGTTTACACCGGTCAGGAGAGTATTGAAGACAATCCGGGCATGTTCTTCCCGGTCAAACACCGGTGTTTTGGGAACATCCAAGTCAGGTTGTCGTTGTTCCAATCGAGGAGGAACGAAATGGTGAATGCGGCAGACCAGGCGAAAGCGGAAGCTCCCAGGCCTTCGCCGGTCGAGGGGTGATAGTATTCCCGGATCGACGATGTCTCTTTGACAACCCAGTCGAGAAGGATGGTTCGCATTCCATTCGAAAGATCGGAGTAGCCGTAGTCCTTCAGACCCTTGAGGGCGAAGAAGGAGGTGTTCATCCAAGCCGGGCCCCTCCACATGGCCAGAGGGTCGAATCCGGGGTTATCATACGCGACGGTGGGCATGCCGGGGAAAAACTTCTGCGGATCGGCCGCAAGCTTCGCCATTTTTTCAGCACGGTCCGGAGGTGCGATGTGAATGAAAAGAGGCATGAAGCAAGCCGGGGAAAGAACCGGGCTTGCCGTGCCATCAAGCCGGTCGCGGTCCACATAGCAGCCGAGGTGTTCATCCCATAGCTTTTCATCGATGCGGCGGGCCAAATCACCGGCTTCGGACAGCCATCCTGCCTGATCTTCGCCCCGATTGAGCTGTTCCGCCAAATAGGCCATGGCGTGGTAGTGGGATACCATATAGCAGTTCAGATCGATGGCCCAGAGTCGCTTGTCGTCACTTGCGGATTGCCGGTAGCCTCCATCCCATCGGACGGCGTTGTCCCAGCCCGATTCGTAGCCGGCATGGGTTCCCGCATAATAAAAGAGACCATCCGTCTCCCCCCCGCGCTCTTTGATCCAGAACCCGCCCATCCGGACCAGTTTTGAGTAAAGACTGCGGAGCATGGCGATGTCCGGGGAGCGATGGTGAACCACGGCAACGGCCCATGCCATCACCGGGGGTTTGGAAAAGTCAACCACCATGGACCCGTCTTCCCGGATCACATCCGGGAGCATACCGTTGGAAAGTTGATTTTCGAAAATAATTTCGAATTGTTCACGGGCGAAGCCTGGATCCCAATGCGAAAGGGCGACCGCATGGAAAGCGGAGTCCCAGTTCCATACGCCCCGATAAGTCCCGAGCGAAGGCATGATCCCCCGACGGGGTTTCCAAGCATCGCATGCGACAATGTTGCCCAGAAGGGTGGCTTGCGCCCGCTCCAAAAGTTTCGCCTGCTCAGGAGCGACCAATTTTGCGACCTTTTCAAGCCATGCTTCCGCCGGGGAATTCAAAGTCATCTCCTGTTGTTATGGCGGCCCGGTAGGGCACAACGCCTTATTCTCCGAAGAAGCGACCCGCCATGAGTTTGTCATCGATCGCCTGGATTTGCGTGGCCATCAACTCAGGTGAATAGAGGCTGCGCAGGTGGGCGATCTGATTGCGCTCCATGGCGGCCTTGAGGGCGTTGTTGGCGGTCGCCATGTCATCCAGCGATTCCCGCACATTGAAACGCCCGGGAGTGGTCGGCAGTGGCGGCCAGCGGGAGTCCGAGACATAGGCGCTCGTCACCGCCTTCATCGCGATGGAGAGGTCGGCATCGAGCGTCTCAAGGTCCAGTCCCAGATGCTGCGCCACCGCCTTGATCCCGTTGAAGATCGAGAGGCAGACCGGGTCCATGATCCGCGAGTATTCCGTGTTCGCCCAGGCTTTTGCCGTGCCTCCGTGCCAGGCCACCCCGTTTTCGATGCAGAGAATCTGGTTGTTGAGGAAGATGTCCGCCTCCGCAGCGGCGATCACTTCGCCCGGCGTGGACAGCTCGTATCCCGCTTTCACCGCAGCGTCGAGCAGTTGGCCGAAACGGACCACGCTCTCCGGTTCGGACTCGAAGAACCGTGCCTGATTGAATTGCTTCACGTAGAAGTAGGCGGAGGTGCCGATGTATTCCGCATCTTCGGCATACGGCATGATGAAGGAACCGCTGGCCGCAATTCGTTGCTTCCATTTTTCGAGCAGGGTTTGAATTTCCTGAAGCGAAACCGGTTCCTTTCGCATACCTTCGGTGGCACCCATCAGAAACCAGAGCATGGGATTGGCCATGCAGTCGGAGCGAAAGATCATCTGCAGGCCATCCTCCGTCCTGGAGGGGTTGGTGATAAACTTGAGGAACTGTGGTTTGTCCTGGATGTAGTCCTCGATTTTGAAGAGGTGGTTTTTGTTGCTGTGTCCCTGAATGTCGTAGGTCAATCCCGTGGCTCTGCGGATTTCCTCGAACGAAAGCAGAAGCGAATCCGCGTCCATGACGAGCGTCTTGAAACCCGCTTTCAGGTAGATTTCCGGGAGGTAGGATGCCCAGCCACATTCGGGATTCCAGCCGGTTTCCGGCCGCACGCCGACATACTTTTCCCAAATGTCCAAGGCATGCCGCAGGGAATCGAGCCCGATCTCCGGCACGATGTTCGAGAGCATGATGTGGATGTGCGGAGAGGAGACCGGCTCCACTTTTCCCGCGGACACCAGGTGGCGGAGTTTGTCCAAAACTTCCGGAGCCTGCAGCGCCATTTCCTCGATCGTCTTTCCGGAGGCCTCGAAGGCAATTTTGTAGTTTCCGCCCATCACGAGGTCGAAGAGTTTCTCGTAGGAATTCTTCATAACCCAACGGCGTTTTTCCGGCGGAAGCTGCGAATATTGGATATTCGCGTGAGGCATGAAGATGATTTTGGATTTTTTCATAAGGTGTGGGTGGGTTGAGGTGATTGGAGCTTTGATCGGTCAACGGAGGGCGATTCGTTGTAATACCAGAGACAGCTGGCGCTGAGACTGTTGCAGATCGGACCTTCGGCACGAAACCGATCCGCCCCGGCGTTGTGGAAGAGTTCCCCAATGGATTGCCTGCGCGCATTTCCCAGTGTGAAATCGTTGAAATCCACGCAAAAATGGGCGTTGCCATCATAGTTGATTTGCAGGTGACGGAACGGCATCAGACAAGGAGAACGGTCCTTCTTGAGGTGGGCTGAGGAGTCATGCCATCGGGCAATATTCGATGCGCTCAACTCGTCGGGACAAAACTCCACTTCGATCGGATAGAGTCCGGCCTGTGCAGCCGCGCGAAGACTTTCCACCACTCCCGGCAGGTCTTGCACCCACGGTTCCACCGTGTCGCGGATTCTGGAATCCAGCCTGGGAGCATCCTGCCCGAAGCTGCTCTTCATCCAGTGCCGGTAATCGGCCGCCTGGCCGCAGGTGCAGTAAATCAGGTTTTGAAAGATCACGCGGTTAAAGCCCATCTCCGCGAGCTGATGTGGAAACTCTGCGGCCACCTGGAGATTGTCGCCGCAGAGCGTGAAGAGACACATCCGGAGGACGCGATCGGCATCGAGTGCGGCCAATCCACGCCTGATCTTCTGAAAAATACCGCGAGCTCCTCTCAACTTTTCATGGACCTCCTCCGGGCCATCCAGAGACAGATACACGGTGTCGATATTCCGGTTGATGTCGTCGGCGTGTTTCTCCAGCAAAACGCCGTTCGTGATGAGAGCCGTGGTGAAGCCGTTGTCCCGCAATGCGGCACTTATAGATGGAAACGCGGGGCTGGCCAGCGGCTCTCCGCCCCAGAGATTGAACTGTGGAGCGATGCCTGTTCTGGCACGGTATTCCACCGCCTGATCCACGATGCGCAGCCAATCGGCTGTGGAAATGTCGGTGGCGGGAGATCCCTTCATGTAGCCGGAGTCCCCCATTGCTCGCAAAACGAACCTTCGTTAGGATAAGTTACGGCTTCGCTGAAAAATGTTCCACTGCGGGCCAGGTGGTCACAATTCGGCGTGAGGCCTAATGGGTTGCCGTTGAGCCCGAGGGTGTCCCAGCGCTGCTGGTCTGTGAAATAGACAATGATGTTATGCACGATCTCAGTTGTGAGTTGCTTTGAGGCGAATGAACCGTTGGGGCGAACTGCCGAGCGGGATCAAATCCCGGGCGACGACCGTCTGGGTGATGCCGGCGGGATTGTTGGATACGGAGATGGACGTTGCTCCGTCACCGCTGGTCCACGTCGTCAGATCGGCCGAGACCTCCGGGGTGCAGGTGACGTCGGCAGCCCCGGCAAACAGCGTGTATGTGAGCGTCAGATATTTCAAGCCATCGATCCAAGTCACGCCCTGTTTCGGCATTTGTGCATCGCCGGGGGGCCACGGATCCATGTGCAGCGCGTATTTGAGGATGTTCGGGATACCGTCGGCGGACGGAGTGGCGAGCGGGCCGCTAACCATCTGGTCGAGTCTTTGCGCAGGGGAGAATTTTGCCAGCTGCCAGCCGTAAAAACTGCTGGGATCTGTCTTCGTGTTCCATGCGTCCAACACATCGAGCTGCCAACTGCGGGCGTTCGTGCTGGTAATGCTCCAGTCCGCCTCCTGGTGGGAAAGATCAAACACCCAAACGGAGGCGAGTGGCACGCTGTAAAGATCCAATTCCGAGATGAAATCCTTGAACGCTTGGACAGCATCGGTCGTATTCGACGGGGAAACGTTGAATTCCCCGACATAGAGCGGCTTGCCTATCACCGCAGCAGCAGCAGCCGCGCTGCCAATGCGCCCCATGTTTGTGCCGTAGCAATGAACGCTGATGAAGTTCACCGGGTCAGGCGCCAGTATCCCCATCATGGTCTGAAATTGAGACTGGGAGTCGGCTGACCAAGTCAAGCCGCTTTCGGGAACATAGTTATTAAAGTGCCAGGCATTGGTTCTGGAAATATCCGTCCCGGCTGAGATGAGCCGTCCGGCATCATAGAGGCGCACGGTCTTTGCGAAATCGTTGAATGCGATTGCGATCGAGGCGGTTTTTATGTCGTCGGCGGCCGTGCGGGAAGCCGGGGTGCCTTGGGTCACGTCCACATTGGGCCGAAAGTTTGCGGCGATGCTGGCAGGCATGTCAGCGTAGGAGTTGTATTCGTTGCCAAACTCCCACGCCCAGATCGCCGGCGAGCTGCGATAGCGCGTCACGACTTCCTGGACGTATTTGCGCATGAATGCGATCGTCGCGCTGTTCGTGTTCCCCCATTGGTTGCAGTGCTCCCCGACGAGGTCCGGCACGCAGGCATTGAACCAGAAGAGCGAGGGGATGAGCCCGATGCCGTGGGCCTCTGCCGAGGCCACCACGCCGTCCATCCGGCGGAAATATTCCGTGGGGTTCGTCTGGTAGAGCGCCCAGTCGCTCGGCCAGAACCCGCAGGCGGCGAAGCGCACGAACGGGATGTGATGCGCGGCCAGCAGTGCGAACCCGTCGTCGTAGGAGGTGTTCGTGCCACCGCTGCCCCCCACCAGCGTGCGGTAGAAGCAGTCATAATAGTTGATGCCGATGCCTCGGTAGGGCAGCCCGTCTTTGAGGATTGTGGCGTTCGGGCCCTGCGCAAGCCCCGGGCCGGGCATGGCCGTCAGCTTCACGTTGTCGATTTCATAGCTGGCACCGGCTCCCGTGTAGCTTGCAAACTCGGTCTGCGACATGATCCTCACTGCCTTGCCATCCGTCCCGACCGGGTGGAATCCGCCTGCGGCGCCGGCGGTGATTTGCGCAATCCGCACTCCATCGGAATAGGCCTGGACGGTCGGCGTGGTGGTGCTGAAGCTGAAATCCACCCTCAATGTAAATCGGTGTGATCCCTGCAAAGCGGATTGCGGCACGGTGGCGGTGACATTGTTGACAGCAGTGCCGCCGACATCCGCGTAGGTGAGCAGCGCGACGTTGTTGGATGCCGACCCCGGGAATATCCGCATCTGGTAGCCCTTTGAGTTCGTCATGGAATACGGGGCGACTGCGTTATAGAGGCCCAAGCGATAGTCGGGACCGTTGCTGGCGATTTTCAGGTCCACCTCCACCTGGATCACCAAATTTCCGGTGGAGGTGAAATCCACCGGGTTCATGGTGTGAAACATGGGGATAGCGGGGGTGACAAGCGGGGCGACATCAATGAACCTGAGCACATCGCTCGCGCCGTTGTTGACCACGGCAAAAGTGTCGCCGGTTCCCACGGTGCCAGCAGTGAAGGCGTTTCCGAACATCCAATTGGCAGGTGCGCCCGACTGGCCGGTGAAATCGTCGCTGAACAGAACCGTGGATGCGCCGGCAGCCGGAGCAAGTGAGGGCAGCCAAACCGACAAAACAACAACCGCCACTAGAGCTCTGCGGGCACACGCGGAAGAAGCCCGCGGAGAGCGCGGCTGCCTGGGTGCCTTGGTCGCTGCGAACCTGCCGCTCCCGGGATGGTGACACGGACTGCGCCGCCCACCCGTTGCTTCGACTTCGAGGCCGCGCCAGGTTTTAATGTCCGTCCCGGAACTGATCGCGCTCATGGTCGTCCTGCAGAGGATCGTGTCGGGGTCATCCCTGTGAGGCTGACCTCCCGGAATGAAGCTTGTGAGGGCCGTCCCAAGACGACTGCTTGAGACTTTTTCATAAAAATGATTTTTCAAAAATGGCGGCACCTTACCCAACACTGCCGCGCGATAAGGAATCCGCCCGGACTTTCTGGGAAAGTCCGGGCGGATAATTTTGCGTAGTGGGCAACCCCATTTTGCCCACTACGCAATCCCCAAATCAGATGGCGGTTTTGCGGCGGCGTAACACCATTGCCGTCGTCAAGGTAAAGGCCAGAAGCGCCCATGTTGAGGGCTCAGGCACGGCTTGCAGGGCAAGATCGTTGCCACCCAGAAAGGTGTTTCCCGTCAAATCGGCGGTGTAGCTGATCTTGAATTGCTGGAGGCCGACGGTAAAGGTCTGGCCTTGGGAAAGGTCGGTCGTCACTCCGTTCAACTGCTCGAAGATTCCGCTGATCGCACTGCTCCCCTGGTTGTCCACGAGGAAGAAGAGCGCATCATCGGCGGGAGAATAGCCCAGGCTCAAGGCCAAGTTGTTTGTCCCCGTGAGGGCGAACACCGACGCGGCCCCGGTCATCGTGATCCGGTCATACCCGGTTCCGACGGCTGAGCCGTTGATCTCCATGGTGGTGGTGCCGCCGTCAAGGATTGTCACGCTGTTGGCCACGGTGATGTTCCCGGGGCTGTTGCCGGGGGAAAGAAACCCACCCGACTGGACGGTGACGGCGGCGGCAATCGAACCGTGGCCGCCCAAGGTGCCTCCACTCTGGACAGTCATCGCGCCAGCACCGTTGTTGGCACCATCGATGAGAAGAGTGCCTGCGGAAACAATTGTCGTACCACCATAGGTATTCGTGCCGGATAGGGTCACCGTGCCGCTGGTCGCCTTGGTGAAGGTCGCATTCGCTCCGGCCAGGTTCGCCGAAACCGTCCCGTTGTTTCCGACGATCTTGTTGACCCCCCATGTGGCATTACCCGAAACCGTCAATGTTCCACCACCGCCGGTGCTGATGACGTTGCCCGCCGTCGATCCATCCACCGCGCCGATCTGAAGGCCGTTGACTGTCTGGGTCGTAGTGTTGAGATCAAACGTGCCTCCGTAAACCGAGACGATGCCGGTCAGGACATCGGAGGCGGAACTGCGGATCTGGTCGTTGGCTCCCATTTTTGCCGTGCCGCCCGTATTGACCGCCAAAGCATCGCCAGCATTCGACCCGCGGAGAGCGAGGCCACCGGTGGCCGATTTGTTCAGGATCACCGTGCCGCTGTTCACCGTCACGGCCAGGCCGGAGTTCGTTCCGGATCCGCCGAAGGTCACCGTGTTGTTACCATTCTTGGTCAGGAATGAACCGGAGAACACCCCGGAGAAGGTGATGTTTCCTGTGCCGGAAACCGTGCTTGCGGTGCCTGCCGTGCTGTTGAAAACCTGAGTAAAGGTGGCATCCGTAGTGCTGCTGTTGGTGATTTCCCCGGACGTGCTGCTGCCCAAACTGAGTGCCGTGGTGTAGTTGACCCCGTTCAGATCCAGCGTGGCTCCGGAGGAAATGAGAACCGCCTTGGTGCCCAGCGCTCCGGTGCCGCCCAACTTCAACGTGCCGGCTTGCAGCTGCATGTAACCGCTATAGGTGTTGTTGCCCGCAAGCGTCAGCGTGCCGGCTCCTGCTTTATACAGATTGAACGCGCCGCCGATCGCTCCTCCGACGGTGAGATTGCCGGCGGTCACCGTCACCGTGCGGTCCGCATTCATCGTCACCGCACCGGTTCCCAGATCCAAGGCGTTTGATCCGGCGAAAGCGAAGTTGCCATTCCATGCCTGGCTGTTGTTGCCGGCATTGATGATCGCTCCTCCGCTCGTGTTGTCGAGGGTTCCGCCGCTAACAGTAAGCGTGCCCGAGCCAAGGGCGCGGGCGTTGTTGATATTCAACTGCCCTGCGGAAAGCGTGACTCCGCCGCTCGCGGCCGTGTTGTTGCCTGAAAGCCCCAGCGTGCCCGTGCTGACCGTGGTCAGGCCGGTGTAGGTATTGTTGCCGGCGAGCACCCAGGTGCCGACTCCGGTCTTGGTGACTCCCAGCACCGATCCGCCCACCGAGTTGCCAAGGGAGCCTGCGATCGTATTGGCCCCCGTGTTGTTACCGGTGAGGGTCAGCGCGGTGTTGGCCGCCACCCCGAAACTCAATGTGACAACCCCCGTGGAGGTCGCCGCCTGGCTAAGAGTGAGGGTGGGAACCCCATTGACCGCGTTCATGGAGGCGCTGCTCACTGTCGTGCCTGCCTGGATCCCCGTGCCGGTCACCGTCACGCCCGTCTTCAAGTCCCCCACATCCGCCCCTGCTCCGACATCGGTCGTCAGGAAGGTTACGCTGGTGCTGGTGTTCAACTTGGCCTGCCGGGAAGCGGCGTCCGCCGTGACGATCGCGCCGGTGTTGCTGAAGTTCACCGCACCCGTGCCGGAGGCATCAAGGGTGGCTCCGGTCGGTGCGATGGTGAAGAGCCGGTCGGTGCTGGTGGCAACACCCGTGTATTGCAGCGTGCCGCCCTGGATGCGCAAGTTCGAGGCCGCGTTGGTCGCCATGCCCAGTGCACTGCCTGACGCTCCTCCATTCGCCAGCAGATTCACGCTCAGCGTGCCCGCATCAATGATCGTGGCCCCTTGGTAATTACTTTGGTCCTGGAGGGTCACCGTGCCCGCTCCGACTTTCGTCAGCGTGTCGGCCGTTCCCGTTGCGGCAACCTGGCGAAAGATAATGTTGCTGTTCTGCTTATTGGTTCCGGTGAAGTTCACTGTGCCGCCCGATGCCGCCGTCAAGATCAATGGCGTTGCTGCCACCGCCCCATTTGAAACCTGGACCGTACCGGTGAAATTGGAGACATTGGCCGACCCGCCGCCGATCACGATCCGCTGATACGACCCGCTGGTTTGGTTCACAAGGAAGCTCCGATCAATCGTAAACGCCCCGTTGGTCAGAACGCTTGTATAGGAGTTGTTATCGCCGGTGGGAACCGCTCCACCGAGTCCGACTGCCGTGCTGGCCGAGCCGAAAACCCCCGACGAACTGATCGGCGCATTCCCGCCAAGATACGCGGTCACTCCGGCAACAGTTGTGGAGCCGGTGTAGTTGCTGGGCCCGTTCAGGTAGATGCTCGAACTGTTGTTCGCTCCATTCCCACCCAGCGAGAGATTGCCGGCTCCCGAAATCGCGCCGTTGACCACAATCGCATTGGTCGTCCCGAAACTATAGGCATTAATGCTCAGCGATCCGCTTGCAAATCCCATGGTGACCGTGCCATTCAACGTCAGTTTTCCCGCATTGGCATTCGATGCGATTGCGGAATTCGCGGCATTGCTCACCGTGATGTTGTTGTTGATCACCTGCGCCTTGTCGGTGTTGTTGAAAATGGCATTGGTGCTCCCTCCGGCAAGTGTCAGGTTCCCCCCGCTCAACACAAAGTTTCCATCCGCCGTCGATCTCACTCCCGATGTCGGTCCGAAATAAATGGCCTTCACCGAATAGGCCGCCTCGGCATTCGGCGCGAGCCTCGTGTTGCCGATGAACTGGAGATCCTGCGTCGAATCACTCAGCACGGGCGCAACCCCGCCCCAGTTCGCAGCCGTGGACCAGTTGTTGTCGGCTCCGGCTCCATTCCAGGTGAACACGGCGGATCGGGCGCTGCCTGCCACGACGATGCACATCAAGGACAGAAACAACGCCAGCTTGTTTCCGAAGGCACCAGGGGCCTTCGAGGGGAGAATGAGGGCTTTCATTTTGTTTACTATTAGTGAACAGTTTAACGAACCGCTGAGAAAGCAGGATTTCTGCTCTGTAACTGATATCATCCTGCTGTAAATCTATTTCTTTCACTTCATCATTCGCGCTTTCATTTTTTCTGTTTATTTTTATTAAACATGCAGACCCCTGAAATCCCCGCGCCTGAAATCAAACTGCCCCGGTGGCAGTGACTGCAACTCGCCGGAAATACCTCAGTCCTGTTCGCAGTTGGACGACGAATGGGAAACATCCATCGCCCACTACCACGAACCCTCCGACAGACCGAAGATCCCTCGACTGCTCAAGCAACCGCCTGGGCCCGAACTTCGGAAAGAAGCGTCACTAGTTCGTCAACCTGGGCGGAATCAAAAACTCCTTCCGGCCCGTGCGGGTTCAGATCCGTGAACGGCGACTCGGAAAGCAAACCGGCATCCATCACGCCATGTTCGGTCAGGTGTTCGATGACCAGATTCACAAATTTAATTTGGTTGGCGGTGAGCGTCTTTACCTCGATGAAACCGGCGAGGGCAAATATTGCGGCCCCGCAATCCAGGCCGCCCAGTGATCGCACAAATTTTCCCAGCCAGTTACTCTCCACTTGCGCCTGGGCCAGAGTATAGCAGACCATGTCAGGAGTTTGTCTGCATTGTGTTGAAGCAGACTGGATTTAAGGTTGATGTTGTCTGGCATTTTGACGCTTGGTCATGGCAATTTGATTCCAAAGCCTTGAAATGCGAGTTCGAGGTGCTTTCTGGATTCCTTCATCGAAACTTTGCTTATGTCACAAAGACGGCCGTAATCGTCGAGTTGCGAATCCAGAAATCCCATCGCTTCGCAAATGGATAATGTCAGTGTGCGATATCCAGGACGGGAACCTGAGATGTGTGATCTCTTGAGGGTGCAGAAAGCCACGGTTTGCAGCCACAGGCTCTCTGGTGCGGTGAAATACATCCAGCAAGGGGACGATGCGCACGCCTTGCGGACGAACGCAACGAACTCCGGGATTTCGTAGATTTCCCGGGGATCGTCGTCGTAGCCGGACGCGAAAAAGACAACATTGCCGGGGCCGACGTAGACGAGCGGATTTGATTTGTCGATTCTTAGATCGTGGACAATTCGTTCCGTGAAGGATTGCTCGATTTCGAATCGCGAGATTTCGTAGCGGACCACGGAATTTCGGAAATCCGTTTCTTTGATGTCGTTAGGTTCATGGCCCGAGGCCTTGGAGTGGGTTTTGGAGATGATGTTCATGATTGGTTGGGGTTTAGTTGTTGGTTTTTGGGAATGCCGTTCTCCAGAGGGCGGAAGAGATTTCCGCCACCCCGGCCAGGAGATAGATGAGGAAAGCGAGCAGGCCGGTCGCGATGCTGGCGAGTATCTGCAATATGCCCGCCACGATTTGCCATGCCGCGCTGACCAGCCAGAGGGCAATGGCGATGGTAATTATCGCCGTCATCCCCGCGCCTCCCCGAATACCGCCAGATAGCGGGCGACGTTCTTGAGCATCATCACGCCTTGGGATCGACTGATCCCCGCTTTGGCGTGGAGGAGAGCCGCTGCAGGCAGACCGCGCTTGAAAAATGCGGCCCGAAATGCTTGCGGGATATGGACGGCATGCTTCTGACACCGCCTCCGCTTGATAGAGACGATGTTGGGGGCGATGCAGCAGGCGATCGCCGTGAGGCACCCGCTATTGAGGTCGGCGTAAAACATCCAGCAGGGCCATTTCCGGTGGACCTTGGTATAGAATTTCCGGACCGCCTCGATCTCGTAGATTTCAGCTGGGTCCTCATCATAGCCCTCGATGGTAAATAGAATTTTCCCGCGCAGCCGCAGGAGTTCCGCGGGCGGCGTTGCCACCCCGAAAGCGGAAAGGAATCGGGAAGGATCACAGCGCTCCACTTCCTCTCGCATCGTTACGTAAACAACCCCATTGATGCCAGCGGATGACGCCTGGAGCCCGACACATTTATTAGCGATCCTGCGGAGTTCGGCGTTGGTTTTCCCGGCACCCGCGTAGAGCAAGCTCTTTTTGTATTCTTGGGCTTTCATGGAAACTCCCTCTTTTCCATGTCCCGTTTGAGATACTCCCGGACCGGGGCGAGCATATGGTGGACCGCCGGGCGGGACATCCCGAGTGATTTGGCGATGTCGCTCTGGGTCAGCCCTTCGTCCACCATCGTCATGGCGATCCTGGCGCTGCGGGCCTTCAGGAGTTTTTCCTCAATCGCATTCTGCAGGGACGCAAACACCATTTCCCGCTGCAGCTCAAAAGGCAGGTCCCATAGGCTGGATCGCTGTGCTGGATGCCACACCCGGGGAATGGCATCGATGTCCTCTCCGCACGCGTAGATGTCCATTCGACGCCACCGCTGCTTCTTCATGGTTTGCCTGACGGATCTGATGCTCCCGCAGATGGATTTCATAATCTGGTTCGCGATTTCCTTGCGGGATCCGGCTGCGGTGGCCGCGATGAGCTCCGGGTTTCCGGCTAGGTATTTTCCGACCAGAAGGAGATAGGCTTCCTGCCGGACTTCGTCCTCCAGGCCTTTCAGGACGCCCTGATAAAGCCCGTCAGGGACGCGGATTTTCAACAGGCCATTCAACTGGACGGCAAGATGCCCGCAGGCCTCCCGGCATTTTGGGTCCCTGCAATAACTCAGCCACGCGGAAGCGAGGCCTGGCACGGAGTGCCGTTTCCCTGCCTTCTTCTTGGGGGAGGAGGCAGCCGACTTGGATTTGGTATTCATAACAACAGCCCGATGTCATCCGGGCGGGAAACGCCGTGCCGAAAGGCATGGCGCTTTTCATGCAATGACGGCGCAGCCGGAAAATAGTTCCTTAACAAACTCCCGGATCCGGTCTGAGGAGAGTGAGAGGAAGAATTATGAACTCACGTTTCTACGCAGCCTTCTTTGGCCTCACCCATGAGGACCGGAAGCATTTTGAAATTCTCGTCGAAAGCGACGACTACCTGGAAAAGATCGTGCAGGACTGCGCCGAGATGTGGCGTTTAAAGCTGCGCCGGTGCTATCCGGACTCAATCTTGTGCAGGCAGATGTTTCTGTCCCGCTCGGTTGTGATTGCCGCGCAGCATGGAGTGAAAACCGGGTGCGGGAGCTTGGTGGCCTCAGCCTTTGCCCTCTATGTGTGCGACCGCGTCGAGCAGCGGGTTTCGCAGATGGACCGGGAGGAAGCTCTATGAAGAGCGGATTGTTTCTTTTGAAGCCCGCACCCGGAATGATCATCCAGATCTACGTCCGCTTTTGCCGCTTTGATTTCCTTCATGGGTTCTGCCGGGGTCTTCTGCATGCGGGCCGTTACGTCCAGTTCCTCGAGGGTTTCCGGCGGCACGAAAACCCGGAGATGACGATCCGTTGGGCGGAAGCGTGTGATTTTGGCATCCGGCCACTGGAACAATTTTCCTTCAAGGTTGCCCCCGAAGCCGAGTGGATGACTCGCCCCAAGCCAAATAACGCAAAATGAAAATGTCACTCCCCTACCCGCCCGGAACGCAGGTTCTGATTATCAAACTCTCCGCCTCCAGCAATCCAGTCGCCGAGCCCGGCTCCTGGGATGGTTGGATCCCCGGTGGCGCTGATAATGCGGGCTCCCTCCCGGTGGACTACGAACTCCGTGGGTTTTTGCTCGCGCCGGTCCGTGTCGGAGAACAAATCCATCTCTACCGCACGCAGCGCAATGGGGTTGAGGCGGATGGATACTTTTACTCCACACCCATTGTCAAAATCCAAAACGCCTCCCTGGTCGAGACGTTCAATTCCATTTACCGGGTCACAGTCAGTCAGAAAGGTGGAGAAGAATGAAACTGCTCTGGTTAACCGATCTCCATCTGGACAGGACCGACGAGAAGCAACGGACCTCGTTCTGCAAGAAACTGTGCGGCAATAGTGCCGATGCGGTGGTGATCACCGGGGACATCTCCGATGCGCGACACCTCCCTGGACACCTCCGGGAATTGGGGCAGGCTTGTTCTCCGAGGCCCGTGTATTTCGTTTTGGGAAACCATGACTTTTATGGGTCGAGTTTTGACGACGTGGATCAGAGCGTCGCATCCGTCTGCAAAGACCAGGCGAACCTCCGCCATCTCGGCCAAGGGGAAATCATCCGATTGGGAGCCCATGATGCCTTGGTCGGCCACCGAGGGTGGGCGGATGGCCGGGCCGGATGGGGCTCTCGCTCACCGGTCTGGAATCCGGATCATAGCTCGATCAATGATTTTCGATCCCTTTCCAGACGGACCCTCTGGAGAAGGGTGGAAGAACTCGGAAAGGCATCTGGGAAATACCTGCGCGAGGTCTTGCCTTATGCGCTGCGCTGCTACGAGCACGTCTGGTTGGCCACCCACGTCCCCCCATTCACGGCGGCAGCTTCATTCAACGGAAAGCTCTGCGGAGGACATCATCTTCCCCATTACACAAATCTTTCCGCCGGTTGCGCGATCAATGGAATTTCCAAATATTTTCCGAAAAGCCGGACCACCATCCTTTGCGGGCACACCCATAGCCCCGCGGCGGTAAAAGTGGGCGGCAACATCGAGGTTCTCGTCGGCCGTGTCTCTCCCGGTAGCCCCGATATCCAGCGGATCTTCAGCCTGAATTGACAGGAACCGGAATCGCAGATCCCGCTTCCTGGCCGAAGAAATCTCCAAGCGAGCCATCCTTTGCCAGAAGCAGTTTGGCAGATAGCCGTAAGGGGAGGTCCGTACAGTCATAAAAAATGCAGGCCGCCGCGACGAGTGCCACGACGGCCTACTGTTCCCCCCAGAACGCGGTCAACTTTCCACAGGCGGGAGAATCCGCAAGGGATTATTTTGCAGACGTTGAAAATTGAGAAAAACGCCTCTCCGGGCCGCTCAGATCAGGAGGCACAAGATCCATGTTCCCCCTAGCCCGGGAGGGGGGTGGCCAGCGGGGGGAGGAGGGGGCAATGGCCCGCCTCCCCCTGCGGAAGAATCGGTCCAGATCGCCGTAAGGCATCGGTCTGCCTAGCCCGAAAAGTGTCAGCAGACATGGGCGAGCGTTCCCTCACAGCATCGGTTCCGTGTTCTCGGGTGGCCACCTCGATAAACTGGTCCCTGCTGCCGCTTAAAATCATGGGGGGCGCGAACCTCTGCTCCTTCGTCCAATCCTCGTTGCCTAGAACGTAATCGGCGGCATCGGTGGGGCGTTTACGCAAGTTGGAGGGAGACGATAATATGCTATGGTTCATGGCGTCGAAGTTCCTCCAAAAGGTTGATTGCCTCGTAACACGCTTGGATATAATCGCACATGGCGGCAGGAGAATCGGGTGTCATGGCCTTGAGATTTCGCTCCAAGCTGGCTTCAATGGCAGTGACCGCGTTGACAAATTCCCTCCATTGATCGGGGTTTTTGCGGCTATATGGGTCGAGGATGTGTCCCCTGATGTGTTCGGAAACATGCCCTTCCGGCCCGAAGATTTTCCAAATCAGATCCTTCTGCTCGAGCGTCAACTCGATTTTGAGCCAGTAGCGCTTGGATGGCGTTTCCTTAGGCATGGCCATTCCCATCCTTTCCGGTTGTGGCCACAGGCGCTTTCTTGCTGCTGTCGACTACCGGCTGCCCGCTGCCGGGGGGGGACGTTGACTGTTGGTGCCGACGATGACGCCGGTGTGGCGACAGAAGCAGCGGGTTTACCGGCTTTCAGCTCCGCCACACGATTCTGAAATGCCTGACGCCGCCGGCGCTCCTCGGCTTTCAGAAACAGGACGTATTTATCCCTGACCCAGACTTCGTTACAGCTCTGACTGAGCAGCTTGGTGGCGGCCTCGGCCAGAAAGCGTTTGAAGCCAACTGAGTTCTCGATAGCGCCGCCGTTGGGCGGAAGCGGGATTTTCAAGGTGATGGACTTGCGTGTTTTCATATGTGAGTTCTCCTGTGGTTGATGCGGCGGGTTTCGATGTAGACGTCGACGTCGCGTGGATCGAACCGGGCGGAACGCCCGAACTTGATGAATGCGAGTGCACCCGAGGCCATGTCGTAGCGAATTTTCCGGAGGGAGAGTTTTGTGCGGTTGATTACGTCCTCAATAACCAGCAGATCATCCCGAGACCTGTCCTGGAGGTCACCTTCAGGAAGGGCTTCGCTTGCGTTTTTCCTCCGCACATTCCCGTCAGCGGATTCTCCGCTCGGATCGCCCGTGTTGCCTGCGAGGGGTGGTGGGTCGGCAGGAGCAGCCATCGCTCTGATGATGGCGGCGAAAAGGTGGTGCCTGAGGTGCTCGGCATCCTCTTCAGCGTGATGCGGTTGGAACAGCGGGCACCGGGGATGGTAAGCTTCGCATCGCGGTCTGCTATCACATGCGGTGCAGGCGGAGTTGACGACAGTCAGCCAACGGAGAAAATCCAGAACCTCCTTAGTGATTACCGGGAGGTTTTTCGCGGAAGAGAATGAGGAGGCGCTGCCTCCAGTCTTTACCTCAAGAATTCCAGGCTTGGGCATGGCGGAGATCCCGAAGGACCCTCCAAGCGCGCAGCCCGAGTTCCGTGACTATCACCGCTCCCCTTGTAGGAAGCACCGGAAAACGTTGTCAGCGTTAAGCCAGTCAGAACGCCCAGGACGCTGCGAGCGCCCCCGAATCTGTCCTGACCATGCAACCGGTGAGATGATTGTTTAAAAAACATAGAAACGTTATGTTTTAATGTTACAAAGCATCAGGACAAATAGCAATAGGAAAAAATAAATATTTTGTATGCTGATGCGACCATCAGCAATTATGGCCGCCGTCATTCGGGTAGCCCGCCTCCCGGAACGAGCGAGAACCACCTCTTGGCGTCGGTTTCAGTGACGAGTTCGAGGTAGTCGCGCTGGATGATGCCGGGGCTGTTGCCGGATTCCAGGGCGACTTGCGCAATGTTTTTGATGTCCGCCAGCCGATAGGAGATATACGAGTTTCTCATTGCGTTCTTTTTGTAAACGACGTTGACATTTTCAGCGCGGTCGGTCCATGCACGACACATCGTTTTTGCGGACACCCATCGTTCGGCGATTCGACCGGTTGATCCTTTGTAGGGTAGCAACCAGAGTTTCAGGTTGGGAAGCAGGGGGACCATGCGCCTCTGCTTGGTTTTGGTGATGGCCTTCGACAGAATGATTGCGTCTTGGTCAAATCGCACCGCCGCCCAGTCCATTCGATGCACTTCTTCCGAGCGCATCCCTGAGAACAATTTTATCGCGAGAGTGGGCACCATCCAGTCCTGGGCACCCTGCAGCAAGGAATGGGCCTCCTCCACAGTGAAAACCTCGTTGTCCGTGCCCGCCTCGTTGACGCGCTTCGTCTCCTCGGAGGCGGCAGGCAAACTCTTTGGGAGGTAGCCCTCGGATTTTGCGAAATTGAAAAAATTGTGGATTGAATCCCGGTGGTTGTCGCGATTCCTTCCTCCGCCAGGCAGGCCGCGCAACCATTCATTGAGCTCGCTGGTTGTGATCTCCGTGATGGATCCGCTGAAAAATTCAACGAATCTTTTCGTGTGTCGCGTGATGTCCCGGATGTGATACTCGGAGCGCTTGTCTGCCTCGAGGGCTTCGAGCAGTTTTTTCCGAATTTCGGCGAGGGTCGCTTTTTTCACCGCTCCGCCGCCGTGGGTTTTGAAAAAGCTTGCGGCCTCAACCAGAGATGTGTCTCCCAGTTTCTCCTTCGCCGCGACGTATTCGCGAACGACGGAATCGAGCGCGGGGTTCCCGACTTTTCCCAACCCCTCCACTGCAGCCTCGTAAATCCGGCGCTCATCGCCGCTCAGAAATAATGCGTCCTTGCGACCGTTGCTCAGTTCGGTGGCGATCTCCTCCGCTTTGGAATAGGCCTTCGCGTATTTGTTGAATCGCAGGCGACGGCGGGTGTCCAGCGACAATTAAAAATGGTTCGCGGCGACAATTAAAATTGACCCCTGGCGACAATTACAAATGAGCGTCCATTTCCAGGGGAAGGAATCGCTGATTTTCGCGTAGGGAACCCCGGAGGG
>Ga0247840_10001339_pt1 | contig 48617 bp, 39 predicted proteins | sample LaCruzMarch2015__FD_192404 | JGI IMG/M metagenome (GOLD analysis project Ga0247840, IMG submission 192404) | Freshwater microbial communities from meromictic Lake La Cruz, Castile-La Mancha, Spain - LaCruzMarch2015_17m | ecosystem: Environmental > Aquatic > Freshwater > Lake | place: Spain... | reverse complement strand
ACCTGTCGTGATTACCCAACTTTAGCCGATGCAATTAATAGTTATTTGAACGCAAGTAAATATCCTCAAGTTAAACACGCCGCATTAGCGGTACCATCGCCAATTGTGGATGATACTTTATTTATGGTCAATAGTCCATGGCACTTATCTTCAATGATGCAAACTAAAATTGATACTAAACTCGACAGTTTAATTTTCCTCAATGACTTCCATGCACTAGCGCTTTCAATTCCACATATTCCCAAAGATAAACTGGTTAAAGTTGGTGGCGAAGAACCCGATTCAGATAAACCAATTTGCATTATTGGTCCAGGAACAGGCCTTGGCATGGCAACCCTGTTCAAACACCCATTAAAAGATGAATATTTTGCTATACCTGCCGAAGGCGGACGCTCGAGCTTTGCTGCGGTTAGTGAAGAAGAATTTGAACTTTGGCAACATGTTCATCGCCGTTTTCAACATGTGTCAGTTGAACGAGTTTTATCTGGACCTGGTTTACAAGTAATGTATGAAGCAATTTGTGAAATAAAAGGCGTTGCAATTGAACGTATTCCTAGCCCAAGTGAAATTACTGAACTTGGTGTGAGTAATCAATGCTTCATCTGCAGTCAAGTAGTTGATTATTTTTGCCGAATTCTAGGCACAACGGCTTCAAATTTAGCTTGTATCACCAGCGCATTTGGTGGTGTCTATATTGGCGGTGGCATTGTTCCTAAAATATTAGATTATTTCCTTAAATCGGATTTCCGTTGCCGCTTTGAAGATAAAGGGCGCTATCGGACGTTCTTAGTTAAAATGCCAATCTATGTTATTGTCCATGATTATCCTGCGATGCTTGGCTCAAGCTATGCGCTAGAAACCTACTTAACTAAACACTATATTCCATAATAAGGCTATTAAATGCGCTATTTTCGTAATGTTACACTAGCCGGAATTGCTGGAATAATTTCTGCCTGTTCCAGCAGTAGTTTTAACTCTAGCTGGATGGCTGATAATACGAGTAAATTAGCGCCAAAAAAAATAAACCAAGTCCTAATACCAGGTTCACACTTCTCAAATGCTTATAACTTAACTAACAATCCCAATCTAAGCGTTTGCATTGGTGAAACTCTACCTGATAGCCTATCTACTAATGCTAAAATAGCCAAATTAGTTAGCGAAAATGATGCCATTCCTCAAAACGATTTCACTACATATTTAAATACTCAAAATGATGATATTAGTGAGCAACTCGAGAATGGAATTAGGTATCTTGAACTGCAAATTTGCTTGCAACATGAAACTTACTATACATCAAATTATTATTTAACCGCTGATCTAAACTCTATAATTAAACAAATTAAAGCCTTCATTGCGGATAACTCTGAAGAAATTATCTTTATTGATCTGGATAATAATTTACGCAATGAAACTGGCTATATGTCTGAAAACGATCTCAATAATTTGCATAATTATCTCCAAATGGCTTTCGGGTCTTATCTAACCCCCAAGCAAGATTGGCAACAACTAACTTTTAAAAAACTCTGGAATAGTAAACATCGGATTATCTTAATGTCCTCAAACCCCGTTCTGGCACGCTATTATGATGTTTTAAATAAAAATGAAGTGGTTACCTCCAATGGAGTTGCTTACTATAGCACTATCAAAAAACTAACCGCCATCCAAGAACAATTATCTTTACCCAGCGATAAGCAAAATAGCTTAATGATTACACCAATTTATAACTGGTTTGATCCTGAGCGCCATAGCATTACACAAATGGAAACGCTAAATAATGATCACTTAATCTTTGATTATTTATCCACGCTACCAGAGAGCACACCACTGGGTATTTTGGTTGGTGATCGAGACTATACGAATCAATTAGCTAATTATACCATCCAAGTAAATTTACAACGCTGAAAAATCAGAACTAGCTTGATTAAAGCCAGTTCTGAGTAAATCTAGACTTGCAAACGCGTAACAATTTGATTCTGAATTAAATGCTGGTCAATAATTTCACGGACATCTTTTTCATCAACATAGCTATACCAAATACCATCAGGATAAATTACACACACAGGACCAACAGCACAACGCCCCAGACAGCCACTTTTACTCGCGCGTAGTTTACCTTCACCCCATAAATCAAGACCTTGCAAATATAATTTTGCAAAATCAAAACCGCTTTCACCGCTGAAATCGCCGCAACCATTAGCCGCAGGTTTTTTATTTGTGCAAAAGAAAATATGTTTTTGATAGAACATGTTAACTCCTAAAAATTAATTAAAGCGCCAAATCGAAAGATCTGCAGGAGTGAAGATAGCTTGCGGATATTCAACAGCAGCTAAATATAAGCCGTTGGGCATAAAGGTTGGCGGTGCTAAACGCCGATCACTTTGCTTAAAAACCACATGAAAATCATCCAGACTAATCCGTTGATTACCAACATACAGCAAGGCACCGATAATATTGCGCACCATATGATATAGAAAGGCATTAGCGGTCAAACTAAATCTAAACATATTCTCGCGTTGTTCAATACTAATTGAACGCATTTCTCGGATTGGAGTATTAGCTTGGCAATCTGAGGCTCGAAAGGCTGAAAAATCATGCTTACCAATCAATAAATTAGCCGCTTGCTGCATTAATTCAAGATCTAGATCACGATAATACCAACCAGCATGGCGATTAAACAACGCCGATTGTTGTGGCTGAATTAATAAATAATAGTGGTATGTTCTACTCAATGCCGAAAAGCGGGCATCAAAATTAGCTGGAACCTCAACCACATCTTTCACTCGAATTGTAAGCGGTAATTTGCTATTCACAGCATTAATCCACCCTGATAAACTACGGGTTGCATTACTCTCAAAATGGACAACTTGATTAAGTGCATGCACCCCCGTATCAGTTCTACCTGCGGTTACCGTAATCACTGGATGATTAGCAAAAGAGCTTAGAGCTTTTTCCAATAACTGCTGAATAGTTACCACATCTTTTTGTGTCTGCCAACCATAATAATCACTGCCATCATATTCTAATAATAATGCGTATCTAGCCATTTAATCCCAAATCTACCAATAATTGGCGGGCTTTAGCTTTAATCGCTGGGCTACCAATTGAAGCGTTAATTACCTCAATTAAAATTTCTCGAGCTTTAGGTGCCTCCTCAATTTGATAATACATTTGGGCTAAATTTAATTTTTCATCTAAGTTATCATCTTCATCCAGCAAAGTATCATTATATGTTTCCGAGTTTATTACGTGGAAATTAGAATCGCTCCATTTAGGCGGTTCAGGATTCCTGAGTGTATCCGCGGCAAGATCTATCTCTGGTACACTTTCTGGTACACTTTCTGGTATATTTTTTGGTACCATCGGTGCAGGAGCTGGAGCAGTAATCGCACTTCCAGTAAAATTCATCACACGATCACGATCAAGGTCATTCAGAGCCGAAGCAACACCAAGAGGAGAAGGAGCCCTACTTGACATAAAATTAGTCTTTCGTGGTAGATCTTTTGGCACTTTTGATAATAAAGGTTCTGGTATATCAAACATAAGCTCAGTTGCAGGCTTTGATGCCGCAATTTCCGGTGTTGCAACAGCTAAACTAACATTTGGCACAAAACTATATCTAGTACAAATATCCATCAAGTCATTACGCAGAGAACTCTCTGAATCGAAAGATTGATCTAATTTAGCATAAATTAAATTAGCCGCCTCAATCCGACCTGCACTCAAATATAACTCAAGTAATTTAAAACGAATATCATCACGACTATCATCAAAAGATAATAAGTATTCTAAGGTGTTGATTAATTCCTCGTCAACATGGTTATCGTTGTAACTAGAATCATTCAATGATTGAGTTTCATCAACAGCAACAATATCATTGCTGTTATCAACTTGGTCAAAATCTTGCGAGTCAGAATCTTGCGAGTCAGAATCTTGATGCTCGGAAGACTCAAAGTCACGTTCACTTATGTCATTTTGTGCTACAACTCCACTGGCAACTGAATAATTCGGCATTTCGTCAAGGTAAATTTCCGTGGTTGGATGGACACTTGGCATACTCATCAATAAATTTTTATTCTGCGCAGCCCTTAATTTAATTTTCTTATTGAGTAAGAGCAAACCAAATGCCAAAATCAAACCCAAGCCCAAATAATATTTATATTCTAAAAGCGTATCAATCAAGCCTTTGTCTTCATATGCGACCGGCAATGGTGGTGAAAAATGTTTTTTTACAACTGGTTTTGATGCTACCGCAGACGCGACTAAATTTGTTGCAGCAAATAAATCGACTGACTCGATTTTTAAGCTTACATCAAAAGCCGCTGCCATTGCACGCAACGCCCCTAAACGCTCATTTGAACTTAACGACGCACCTAATAAGTATTGATCTGCCAGTGCGGATTGAATTAAATTAATATCTTGTGGTAAAGGTAGTAATATTTTCACCCCTGACTCATAAGACTGCCCCAAGGGTTTGATTTTAGGATAATTCTCTAAGCCTAGAGCAATTATAATTTGATTTAGATTAAACAAGGCATGAGAATAAATTAATTGTTCAAAGCGTGCAATTGCATATAAATTATCATTTGACGTAGTAGTATAAGTCATTGATTTTTGGTCAAAATTAGCCAAGCGTTGCATTACGTATGGATTAGTCAAGTCCATCACAAATGAATTTTTTGCAGTTAAATTAGAGTTAATTTTAGATGGGTTATTACTCACGGCAATAGGTTTTTCACCGCTAATCTTGTGCATGACGACTTCGCGGTTAGATTTAACTGGAACAATATTCTCATTCGAGTTACTAACAACAGTATCATTTACTTCAATTGGATCAAGTAATAAGGTATATTGGCGATAAAAATCATCGTTATTTTGTTTATAGTGAAGTAAAATCTTCAACACTGGTGCGCTAAGTGCACGGCTGGAAGTAATCTGTAAATAAGGCGCGCTTTTCGAATTTATAATTTTAAATTGCAAGCTGCCTAATTCAGGACTAAAGCTGATTCCATTATTTTTAAATTTTGCACTACTAGCTAAACCAATTGCCAACTCGGATAAACCAGCCTCACTAATGCCAGTTATCGGAATCGTTGCATTTAGCGGCTGACTTAGATAAGAATTAACTTTTATTTCGCCCAAGTCAGCAAAGCCATAGAAACTAAGCATAGCACCCGTGAGTGCTAGCAGTAATTTACGCATGTTTTTCCACTAAAATATTTAGCATCCGACGCAATGGTTCCGCAGCACCCCACAGTAATTGATCGCCAACCGTAAATAAACTAATATATTCTGGACCAAATTTTAAGTTTTTTAAACGCCCAACTGCAATATCCAGCGTTCCACTGACACTAGCTGGAGTTAATTCACGTAAGGTATCGGCTTTATTATTGGCAACAAATTTAACCCATGGATTAGCTTGAGCAATAATTTGTTCAATTTCCGCTAAACTTAAATCACTACGTTTAAGCTTAATCGTTAAGGCTTGTGAATGACTGCGTAACACGCCAACCCGCACACAAGTTCCATCAACTTTAACCGTATCAGGTGTATAACCCAAAATCTTGTTGGCTTCAACGCCGCCTTTCCATTCTTCCTTAGTTTGCCCATTTTCCAACCCAGCATCAATCCAAGGAATCACACTTCCTGCGAGTGGTGCACCAAAATATTGTTGTGGAAAATTAGCCGAATGTAATTCTTGAGTTACGCGATAATCAATATCCAAAATCGAGGCATTTTTATCGTCTAATAAGTCTTTGGCCGCCGCATAAAGTGCGCCGCTTTGTTTGAGTAATTCACGAATATTATTCGCTCCAGCGCCTGATGCAGCTTGATAAGTCATCGATGAAATCCACTCAATCAAATCCGCCTTAAATAAACCATCTAAACCCAGTAACATTAAGCTTACCGTGCAATTACCACCAACATAATTTTTAATTCCGCTGCTTAAACCTTGTTCAATTAATTGACGATTGATTGGATCTAAGACAATAATTGCATCATCATCCATGCGTAAGCCTGAACTAGCATCTAACCAATAGCCATTCCAGCCCGCGCTGCGTAATTTTGGTAACACCTCTTTAGTGTAATCACTACCTTGCGTTGTAACGATACAATCTAATCCAGCCAATAATTTGACATCATAAGCATCTTGTAACATGCCAACATCTTTGCCTACATACGGTGCTTCACCACCAACACTCGAGGTTGAAAAAAATACTGGGCTAATTGCGTTAAAATCACTCTCAGCACGCATCCGTTCCATTAGAACCGAACCCACCATACCACGCCAACCAATAAATCCAACTTTCATCATTTTAGAGTTTCTCCATTAAATTTTTAACTACTAATGCAGCCCGTCCAGCCGCCATTTCCTTTAATTCATTAAACGAATGAATTCCTTGACCGTCTTGACCCGCCATATCTGACAATGAGCGCACCACAGCAAATGGAACTTTATTTAAATAACAGACATGCGCAATTGCCGCACCTTCCATTTCACAAGCTAACGCCTTAAATTCGTTGCGTAAAAATAGCGCTTTTTGTTCATCATCAATGAATTGATCGCCACTAACAATGCGTCCTAACACAACTTGATGATTTAATAAACTTACCGAATGCAATAACTCATTTAATTTAGCATCAGCGGCAAATGAAAACGTGTCCATCCGCGCAATTTGTCCAAGTGGAACCCCAAAAGCTGTAATATCAAAATCGTGTTCAACTAAATCAGTTGCAATTACCACATCACCAAACACTAAGTCACGCGTCAGACTACCCGCAACCCCTACATTAACAATTGCATCAGGCGCAAAATTATCAATTAAAATCTGCGTCGTTACCGCGGCATTAACTTTACCAATTCCGCTAACCACCAAAATAATTGTATGTTCGCCAAACTTATACTCGGCATAACTATTGCTGGCTTTGTCTAATTTCGCCACTAAGTTTAAGCTTACCGCCGCTTCAATTGCCGCTAGCTCTTCTTCCATCGCGCAAATTATGGCTAATTTCATGACGCCTCAATTTCTTTATTCATCAATAAACGAATCAGACGACTAACTTCATATTTAAGATTTTGCCGTGTAACGACCATATCAATCGCACCATTTTCAACCAAGAACTCGGCAGTTTGGAATCCTTCAGGAAGCTTCTCACGCACAGTTTGTTCAATCACACGCGGACCTGCAAAACCAATTAAAGCACCTGGCTCAGCAATTACCACATCACCAAGGAAAGCAAAACTGGCTGAAACCCCACCCATGGTTGGATCGGTTAAAATTGAAATAAATGGTAACTGTTTATTGGTTAGCAAGCGCAATACCGCAGAAGTTTTCGCCATTTGCATTAAGGAATTAACCCCTTCTTGCATCCGCGCACCACCTGAGGCTGCCACACAAATAAACGGGCAATTATTATCTACAGCCGCTTTAACCCCGCGCACAAAACGTTCACCAACTACCGACCCCATTGAACCACCAATAAAGCGGAATTCAAAGGCGGCGATAACTACCATTTGTTGATTGATCGCGCCTTGCATCACCACTAAAGCATCATCTTCACCGATTTTAGCTTTGGTATCGACCAAACGATCGGCATACTTTTTACTATCTTTGAATTTTAAGATGTCAATTGGTTTAACTTCTGCGCCAATTTCAACTCGTCCCTCGCTATCCATCAACATATCAATTCGCTTGCGCGCATTAATTTGATGATGATGATTGCATTTAGGACAAACTTGTAGATTACTAGCTAAATCAGTATGATATAAAATTTCATTACATTTATCACATTTATGCCACAAACCTTCGGGTACGTTAGCTTTATCCGCAGAATCAACTTTAACCTTAGGTGGGAGTAATTTACTTAACCAACTCATGATATTCCTTTAACTTGTATATTTTTAGCCGCGATTTTTTTCGCCCAAATTAGTGGTGCACTATCATGCACCGAATCACCAGTGCTATCCACCGCAACTGTAACTGGCATATCTTCAACCTCAAATTCATACACAGCTTCCATGCCTAATTCAGCAAAAGCCACCACACGAGCCGCCTTAATTGCCTTAGACACTAGATACGCCGCACCACCAACTGCAATTAGGTAAATTGCTTGGTTATCTTTAATTGCATCAATCGCGATTTGACCACGTTCAGATTTACCAATCATACCTATCAAACCGGTTTGTTCTAACATTTGACGGGTAAATTTATCCATCCGTGTAGAGGTTGTCGGGCCTGCCGGGCCAACTACTTCGTCACCAACTGGATCAACTGGACCAACATAATAAATGAACCGGCCATTAAAATCAACAGGTAAGCTTTCGCCATTATTTAACATTTCGGTAATTTTTTTGTGTGCTGCATCGCGTCCAGTTAAAATTTTCCCCGACAATAACAAGGTTTCACCAGTTTTCCAAGTCGCTAGTTCGGCTTTAGTGATATTATTAATATTTACGCGGCGTGAGTTAATTCCACCCAAGGCGATGGCAGGATAATCGGCCAATTTTGGTGGGGTTAAAACGGCTGGACCACTACCATCTAAACTAAAGTGAATGTGCCGCGTTGCTGCACAATTTGGAATCAAAGCGATTGGTTTACTCGCGGCATGGGTTGGATAATCTAAGATTTTAATATCCAAAACAGTTGTTAAACCACCTAAACCTTGAGCACCAATCCCTAAAGCATTAACCTTGTGATATAACTCAATTCTTAATTCTTCAAGTTTATTTTGCGCACCTCGTGCAAGCAATTCTGCCATATCAACGGGTGCCATCAAAGATTTTTTAGCCAACAACATGGCTTTTTCTGCAGTTCCACCAATTCCAATTCCTAGCATACCTGGCGGACACCAACCTGCGCCCATCTGCGGTACAGTTTTTAGTACCCAATCAACAATTGAATCAGATGGATTTAACATCGCAAATTTAGCTTTATTTTCCGAACCACCACCTTTAGCAGCAATTTCAACCTCAACCGTATTACCGGGCACAAGATCAAAATGCACAACTGCAGGTGCATTATTTTTAGTATTTTGACGGCTAAAGGCTGGATCAGCCAAAACCGAAGCACGTAATTTATTGGCGGGGAAATCGTAGGCTAACGCAACACCTTGGTTAACCATTTCTTGAATTGACATGGTTGCATCGGCAAATTGAACATCCATACCAACTTGAATAAAGACACAAACTATTCCTGTATCTTGACAAATTGGACGATGGCCCTCGGCACTCATGCGCGAATTAACTAGAATTTGTGCAATTGCGTCTTTTGCAGCAGGAGACTCTTCATGCTCATAAGCCTTTGCCATAGCTTGAATAAAGTCTTGTGGATGATAATACGAGATATACTGTAAACTGTCAGCGATCGACTGAATAAAATCATTTTGCTTAATTTGGATGGCCATATTCTACTTCCAAAAGGATAAATTTAACCGTTAATTATATCATAATTTGAGCCATTAATGATAAATTGCAGCCATAGTTTAGTATACTGGTTACGTAAATTTCTATAACTAGACATGAATAGCTTCTTTTAAACTGCTTCCTACTTTGTAATCAACCTGTAAAGCATCAATAAAATGAAGCTTACCACATTCAGTTTTGGCTTTTTCTATTTCACGACCATTAGTTGCAAAATTGGTGGCTTTAGTTTCGGCTATGAAATAAATATTTTCTTGGTCAGTATCTTGAATAAGTAATGCCCAATCTGGGTTATATTTACCTAATGGCGTATTTACCTTAAACCAGCTCGGTAGTTTAGCAACTAATTTCACTTTATCCATAGTTAAAGCATCACGTAAAAAATCAAACTCAACCTGTGAATCATAGCGTAATACATCAAACAGAAATTTCTCTGTAAGTTTTTCATTATTTACACCTAAATTAGCGGCATCAGCTAAATTGCTCGCACCACTTTGATCAATATAACCATGATCTAAATCATGTTCGATTAACGATTGAGCGTAATAACTCTCACCATTATCTAAATTCAGATCACTAAGTTTATGATATTTTATTCCATCAACTAACAGCTTAACTTTTATTTGATTGATAATATCACTAACTTTTTCAATAAACACGCTGGCATTTAATTGGATTAAATTACGCTTCACATCAGCTATTTTTTGTAAGATAGTAATAATGGTAAGCCGCATTAAACCAGTTGCTAACACAATTTTACTTACGCAATCAAGAGTTTGGCTAGAATTAATGGTTATCATGTCTTGATGTTGTAACTCGCTGGTGATCCCTGAATTATCAATGGCTAGTGTAGCGCGAGCGATACTGAGACTTTGTTGTTGAACCTCAAGCTGATTGTTAATCGCCACAATACATTGCTCAATTAGATCCGCAGAATTTAAGCTTACCGAATAAATTGTTTTAGGGCTAATTTTTTTCCATAAATTTTTAAAATCAGCGGATAAATAGACTTTGTTATTTAATGTAATCTCACGTTTATTACGTTGGTTTTCAATTGGCAATCTGCTAGTTAGCTTAGCCAGAACAGCGATAACTTCTGGTTCAAATTGTTTTATGGCAGTGTTGTTTAGTTCAAATATTCCAGCTTTAATTAATTTATTGCACTTGTCGGTAACTTTGTTATTTTCGTCAATTAGTTGGCTAACTTTCAAAACCTCATAAATATCTTGGGATAACTGATTGGATTGTTGAGAACTCAAGGCAGGATTATTTTTCATTAATTGGGTTACAAAAATCAGAGGGTGAACATAACCAAATTTAATTCCTGCACCACCATTTGCTACTGATTCTTCATATTCTTTTTGTAAATTTGCGGCGAATGAATTGTAGGACTCACCCGCAATGACGGTTAAAGTATTGATTTTGTCGTCTTTGATTCGCTCACCAAAATTATTTACACATAAGCGTAAACCACGCCCGACCTGTTGGCGGCGTTTAAATGTATTGCTGCTTTCTTGCAATACACAGACTTGAAATACATTGGGATTATCCCAGCCTTCTTTGAGCGCCGAATGCGAAAAAATAAAGCGTAATGGCGTTTGCTGATCTAATAATAATTCTTTGTCCCTCATGATTAATTGATAAGCGGCGACAGAATCCTGAGTGTCGTCTTTGCTGTCTTTATAATTACCTTTTTTATCTTTAGCAAAATAACCGTTATGCAGTTTGGCTAAATCAAGATCATTCTCTAGATTCAAATTAAAACTATTATGGCATAGTTGCAGATAACGTTTGCCATCGGAGGATTGTAAGACAATTTTTAACTGCTCAACAAATAATTTGGCTAACCAGCCATCGCTAGCCGCATCATTTTCATGCAAGCGATAATCTGCTACTTTATTAATAAAAAACAAGCTCAAAACTTTTATTTTAAGTGGTGCTAACTTTAGTTCACGTTTGATATGATTGTCAATTGCTAAACGTAGCATTACACTGGTTTTTAATTCTTCGCTCTGTTGATTACCAATCGCTTCACCGACTGCGATTTCATAGTCCAAATTGGCAAGCTTTACTCCATAATCACGGCTATAATCTTCAACAACATAACCATAATAATGTTCATTATTGGTTTTTTCTTGTAAATCACTACCTTTTGTAACTTTTTTTAGTATTTTACGCGTAATCTTGCCTTTGATATCCTGCACATCCAATTCAAGTGATAATTCAAGCTTAGCGTTAATTTCTATCACTTTAATATACGGCTTATTATCTAACGCGATAAAATCAGCATCTTCAATACTCGCAACTTCAATTTGTTTAACTAGTTTTTGGTTATAAGCATCAATTGCATCTAATTTATAAATTTGATTATAATCATTTTTATGAGTCGCTGAATAACGTAAAATAAAGAGTGGATTGAGTTTTTTAATTGCCTCTTTGGCGTTTTCTGTATTATCAACTGATTGAGGTTCATCAATAATCACAACTGGCTTAACTGCTGCGACTAAATCAATCGGGCGGTATTCTCCAAATTTATCTTTAAAAGCATAAATATTATTAATATCTTTATTGAATGCAGAAATTGTCATAACCATAATTTGGATACTATTGGTGGTGGCGAAATCACGAACTTTACTAATTTTATCACTATCATATTGATAATAATCGTAACTAATATTGTTGTACTCAGATTTAAAATGTTCTTTGGTTATCTCTAATGATTTTAAAACACCAGCCCGAATTGCATCACTTGGCACAACAATAATAAACTTAGTCAATCCATGGCGTTTATTGAGTTCAAAGGCAGTACGTAAATAAACGTAGGTTTTACCTGTTCCCGTTTCCATCTCAATACTAAAATTGGGTATTTCAGTATAATTACCATAACAAAGCTCAGTTGAGTAATTTCCTAAACTATTGGCAAGCTGAATACCTTGCAAATTGGATAAAAGCAAATCATTGTTAAGTTGTAATCCATTAGCGACTATGTCATAGCTCAAGATTTCGCTTTGATTTGATAATTGCTCAGATAAAGTTATGGTGTGCATGCCGCTAAATAAATTAACAGTGCTTTCAATTGCTTGTAGCTGAAAGGCTTGATTTTCAAATTTTAATTTCATTGTACCACCAACTTTATGATTATAATGTTTAATTTACCGTTTAACATTACGCTTTCCTTCTGTTTTAACTACCGAAAAAAGCTCGGTTAATTCAATTTTCAACTAACTCAAAAATCTTAACTTTACTAGGTAATACTAAACAGTCATAATGAATTTAGGCGATTATGCATAAAACATAATATTACGAGTGAGTTACTGTTAATTCATCGATTAATTTATCCGCAGTTAAAGGACGATTAAAGTAATACCCTTGAAAATAATCACAGCCTAATTGTTTTAATTTAATAAATTGACCTTTAGTTTCTACGCCTTCAGCAATAATTTCTAAATTAAAATTTTCACCAAGGTCAATGATAGTTTCAACCATTAATTCATCTTGGCTATCTTCCTCGACTTTGGAAGTAAATGATTTATCAATTTTAAGAAAATCAATAGGAAGATTTTTGAGATACGATAATGATGAATAACCAGTTCCAAAATCATCTAATGAAATTCTAAATCCTTGCTCTTGTAAAGATTTTAAACAAGTAATAGCTTTATTAATATCGATCAAGGCAACTGTTTCTGTGATTTCAAAAATAATTTGCTGTGGTTTAATATTATGCCGCTGTAAGATTACGCCAATATCAAACTCAAACTCATCTTGTAGGATATGTTTGGCGCTAATATTCACCGAGATTGGAAATAAAATTTTATGCTTAGCGATAAAGCTACAAACCTTATCGAGTACAAATGAATCAATATTTTTAATAAGCCACGATGATTCAGCAATTGGGATCAACACACTAGGCTCAATAACGCCAATTTCTGGATGCACCCAACGCAATAAAGCTTCTGCTGAAATAACGCGATTTAATTGATCATAAATAGGTTGATAATAAACTTCAAGCGTATTATTATTTAGTGAATCAACTAAATCCTGTTCAATAGTTGCAACTATTTTCACTTGTTCATACATCTGCGGAGAGAATATATTAACTTTATTTTTACCTTCATGTTTTGATTCATACATTGCCATATCTGCAAATCTTAGGATATCATTAATATTGTATTCTGGACTCTTGAAAGTAGCAACACCTATACTTGTAGAAATTAGATATTTTGTTTTTAAAAGTTCAGTTTCAATATGGTGTGGCTCATAAAACTTGCATCTTGCTAATTCGGCTATCTTAAGTACCTCTTCTCGTGCAATTGCTTCATCTTTACCAAGATCAACCAATAATACTAAAAATTCATCACCGCCTAGGCGTACCATCAATGTATTCTTAGGGAAAATCATCTGCATACGATTAGCAACAGCAATTAGAATTTGATCGCCTATTCCATGTCCTAGCGTATCATTTACAAATTTAAAATTATCTAAATCAATAAATAATATCCCATGATAAACATTGTTGTATTGTACGTTATTACAAGCTGTATGCATTAACTCTAACCCATAGCGTCGATTTGGTAACCCAGTTAGTGTATCAAAATTAGCTAAGGATTGAATACGGAACTCTTTCTCTTTTACTGGTGTAATATCACTAAACGAGCCAACCATGCGAGTTGAAGCACCATTTTCATCCCATTCAACTACTTTGCCTCGATCATGCACCCAGATGGTTTTTCCAGTACCAGTTATCATGCGATGTTCACTACTATAAATTTCACCACTAACTATTGCCAAATTAACTTTATTTTGAACGTATTCAAGATCTTCTGGATGTAATAAACCAATAAATTCTTCAACACTGTTTTTAACTTCACTCTCTGGAAACTCTAAGATGTGTGACCACTGTAAATTATGTCTAACGATATTATTTTTTAAATCAAAATCCCAAACACCCTCCTGAGTTGCATTTAGCACATACTCTAGCTGTTTTGCTGTTTCTTCAGCAGAATTTTTGGCAGCTACAATATCGGTAATATCCTGAGCAATAATGACAATTTGTGGATTTTCCCATTGATCTTTTACTGGTATTTTATATGATTTAAAATGGCGAATTTGTCCATTATCTACATCAGTAGAATCTTCATAAACAACTTCCGGCTTATTTTCGCGCATTATTCTTTGAACACTTTCTCGAAAAAAATCATTTTGTTCTTGATTACCCGTAAAATACCCATCATCTTTACCGATCATTTCTTGTGGTGTTGTGCCATAGAGTTTTGCAACTGTTTCATTACACAGAATAAAATTACCATCAAAATTTTTGATAACGATAGCATCTGGAGATGCATTAACTGCGGTACTAAGTAATCCTAGTTTATTTTTAAGTGATTCATAAACATTATTCAAAAATTGAATAGTTAGGATTAAGTTACTTTGAAATTTTTCCACAACTATAGTTAATTCCGTTTGGAGCGGTGCAAAAGGTATTTCTAACGTACTTGAGATACCTGTATTTAGAGTATTATTAAGTTTTTTTACAATTATTTCATTAGCCAAACTTAGTCTTAGTTCAGTTTCATTATAAAAATTTTGCTTAAAATATTTATTGTTAAAAACAATCTTTAATTCTTCATTAAGAAGAATAATTGGAACATGTACTAAATTTAGATGATCAAATTGCATATTAATTCTACTTATAAAACATAATATTCATAGATATTTTATCATGAACGAGCAGTCAATAATAATTTAGCTAACTGGATAAATTAAATAAAGATTTGCTAATGGTATAATTACGCTATTAATTAGCAAAATGATGAGTATTAGGAAATCAAACTCAAATTCTAATTTATAAATCATCTATATCTACTGCGATAGTTTGCGTTTTACCTGCTTCAAGATCTTTTAAGCGGGAATTGACTGTTTTAGCTAACTCTAAATCATCTAGCTTATCCATAAAATAAGCCATTAACTTTTCTGGAATCAAATAAGCCTTAACCGTGTCACGTTTTAATATCGCGATTGGCTCTGATAAATTATCAATAAAAGCTGTATCACTGCGTTTTAGATCAGTAATACCAATTGTTTTTTGTGCATATATTGTTTGTATGCTCATGATTATGACTCCATAATATGTATTTAACTATGTAATTATATACATACATTGAAAGTTAGTCAAATATTAATATTTATCACATACAAAAATATTTGCAAGTACTTATGCAATAGTGCGATAATAATGTTAATTGGGATTGCGAAATCGCGGTCGGTAATAAGTCTCTGAGCATTCTCGGGGGCTTTTTATTTTTATGGCAATACTTTTAAACCATAATTTTTATAATTACCAAGTTTATCCGTTCGCAACTTTTTCGCCACAATTTCAAAACCTCTATTGGATTGCTCTGGTCTTAATGTGTTTAAGCCAATTGGTCTAGCAATTAAATCTGCAACCTGTAGTCCCGCGCAATTCGTTTGTTTATTTGCCATCCTCAATCTTAAATTATATTTTTGAGTTTCACAAATCCGTCGAAAAGCTAATTCTAAATCATTATCTTCGTTTTTACCACGTTGTTCAACAACGATATAATTAATCTCACTTTCATCAACGCAATTTTCTTTTAAAAGGTAATTAAATCGCTCAATACAGACTTTCATTGATAACTCATATGGATTATCTGGTGTAGCGTATTTGGCTTTATGCTTTGCTTTATCAATAACGCAGGCAATTACAGTGAATTTAGCATCATTAATAATTTTCCAATAGTCATTCATAAACGTTTCTTGATATTCTTTATTAAAAATTTTAAAATCACTGCGTTTTCTTCGAATATAATTTTCATGAAATACCACTTTATCATGTCCAAAATATTTAAACTTTAAGGCAGTAATATTTTTAATTACTTCAAGATAATCCATCTTTTTGAAAACACAAAAAACCAATACAAAAAGCGGATATTCGGTATCAATATTACCTAGTGAATGATCTCCACTTTCATCAACATAAACAATGTAATCACTAAATTGTTGAGTATTCATATAATCACCTAAATAATGCGGATTTGCAATGGATTATCCTTATTTTGCAATTGTTCCAAGGTGGCTAATAGATTTAGTTTTATTTCATCAGTACCAAAACAAGCATCTTTAACAATTACCAAAGTTAGCGAATATTTGAGTAATTCCAGCGCAAAATTGGGTTTAACCGTATCATCAAGCACCGCCAAAACAAATGGAATATTATCCTCATGTACTAAGGCATAACAACGTGTTCCGCCAATATCCAACACACACTGGCGATTATCCAAGCTATAACCTTGTTTGAGGACTAATTCATAAAATAAATCCAAGGCTGACCGATTAGCCACTAATAAGTCATCGGCAAACATATCATTGGCATCAAATGGTTTGATATTAGAAGTATCGAGTTTCAAGACTTTAAACCCAATATCTAAACTGGTTGGAGCTGTGTTATTTTCGGCATAATCGGCAAATAATCCAGCGTCAGCGCTTGTTTGTGCAGATTTCTGTTGTTTTTCTGTCCACTCGGTAAGCACCTTTTCACCAGCACGGCGAATCCGCTCTTTACCTATTTCACAGATATTTTTGTAACCAGCTTTGTAGGCTTCGCTATCTGTTGCGGTTGTTTCTGGTAATTGCACACAGATATACTTACGGTTACCGCCATCTTCCGCATTAAGTTGCATTACAGCATGGGCGGTAGTTGATGAACCTGAGAAGAAGTCTAGGATTATGTCATTTTCATTTGTAGTAAATTTTGCTAAATGTTCTAATAATTCAACTGGTTTAGGATTATCAAATAGCTCAGGAATATGAAATAACTCTTCATTTACCAGCTTAGAGGCGTTATCTGATGTCCCACAAAAATCAAGTAAATTTGGTTGGGCTGAAAATGTATCTTTATCCTCAAAGTCATAAATTTTTAGTAATATTTTTTCACCATCATAGTAAAATCTTCCTTGTTCTTCTAGCCTTTTAGCAGTTTCTTCACCGATCTGCCATCGTTTCCCGCTTCTTGGTCGATATCCTAATATTTCAAATTTCATCGTATCTCGTTTATATCCACCAGAGTCTTTTTTCTCTATTACTGTAGTACGATAGTGCCCTATATCATCTGAATAAGGATATGTTCGCTCCGTTTTAGACTTTACTCTTTGCTTAATTTTTGAATTTCCAGATTTTTTATAGCATAACTGATAATCAACTAATGAACTAACCTCGGCACCTTCAACATTTGAGGTTGTAGATTTTTTCTTCCATAAAAATGAGGATAAAAAATTATCTTCACCAAAAATTTCATCGCAAATTTTGCGTAAATTATGTACTTCATTATCATCAATACTAATAAATATCACGCCATCATCTTTGAGTAAATTTCGAGCTAATTTCAGGCGTGGATACATCATATTCAGCCAATCGGTATGATAACGTCCGCTTTTATCGGTGTTGGTGCTGATTTTATTACCATCATCATCAACTTGCCCAGTCAGTTGTAGATAGTTTTTGACATTATCATGAAAATTATCTTTATACACAAAATCCTTGCCCGTGTTGTAGGGTGGGTCAATATAGATCATCTTGATTTGCCCATAGTAACTTTTTTGCAAAAGTTTCAGCACTTCGAGATTATCGCCCTCGATATACACGTTTTGCGTATTGTCCCAGTTTTTGCTATCGTCAATACTTGGGCGCAATGTTGCTGTGCTCGGTTGATTGGCTAATGCTTGCGCCTGTTTTTTGCCACTCCAGCCAAAACTAAACCGACTTTTATTATCACTCTCAATATCAACTGCATCACCCAGCGCAATTTTCAGCCGTTCAATATCAATGCTCGTCTTACCATGAACACCCTCACTAAATACTTCTGGTAATATCTGCTTGAGTTTTGCCAACGTATCACCGTTTAAATCCATGCTATTTATATCTTCCTGCTGTAATTTATATTTTTCTGTCATTTTTATTTACTTTCACTTACAAATTTATTGTTTAAATAGTTTCTTTATTATTTTAATTGCCACCAATTTATAACGTGGTGATAACTCAATAATACGATTTTGGGTAACTCGTTCAGGTTTTATTATTCTATTCATAATCTTCTTCAATCAGTTTTTGTTGTGCCAATTCGATAGCGCGATGGAGTTTTTCTTGTAATATTTTTTGTGATGGTAATAGCGTTAAATATTCAGATACTCGAATATTACTTTTATCTAGCTGCATCAATTCAATGTGTTCTTCATTTTTGCCAGCACACAGGATAAGCCCAATCGGAGTGTTTTCGCCATCAACTTTTTCATGTTTTTCTAGATAGCGTAAATATAATTCCATTTGTCCCTTATAGCCAGCTTCAAACTCACCGATTTTTAACTCAATTGCGACCAAACATTTAAGCCGACGATGATAAAACAATAAATTAATATAATAATCTCGATTATCAATAGTAATGCGTTTTTGACGTGCCATAAAAGCAAAGTCATTACCAAATTCAATAATAAAGCGTTGTAATTCAGCCAAGATACTTGATTCTAAATCTTTTTCAGAATACATATCTTTTAAACCAAGGAAATCTAAAAAATATGGATCACGAAAAACTAAATCAGGGCTAAGTTTTTGCTCGTGTTGAAGTAATGCTAAATCATGCTTAATAGTTAGATAAGGCTTTTTGCTAATAGCAGTGCGTTCATATAGCATCGACTGAATGCGTTCTTGGAAAACTCTAACACTCCATTTTTCAAGTTTACACATTTCAATGTAAAATTCACGTTTCAAGGGATCACTAACTGGAATTAAAATTTTAATATGCGACCAACTTAATTGGCTTATCAATGAATTGACAATTTTCTTATCAGGAAAAGCCGCTGCAAATTGCATCATACGGCGCAAATTTTTTTCAGAAAATGAAGCACCATATTCAGCGACTAATTGTCGCCACAGTGTAGCGACTATCTGCTTGCCATAGCTCTCAGCTCGATGGTGCACCTTTAATTCTTCATTTATCTGCTTACCAATTTTCCAGTAAAGCATACTCATGGTAGTATTAACAGATAAAGCAACTTGCTGTTTGCTTTGTTCTATCAACGCCTTGATCGACGTAAATAATTGATTATGTATTATTTCTTGGCTCATATCAATCTAATCTTTCCTGTTAGCAAATTTTGCATCATCCATAATTATATCTTCTTGCTGTAATTTATATTTTTCTGTCATTTTTACTTATCCCTGTATTACTTAAATAAAGTCAAATTCTGCCAATTTTTAGGAAATCCCATTAATTCCAGATTAATTTGATACTTAGAAGTTAAATTATTAAACTGTGTAATGCCCTCATTGACTATCTTTATATCAATTTGACTTAAGATATATATGAGATAGCAAAAAGTTCCATAGAATGTCTTACTACTACCTTTATCTTGACTTAATGCTTCGCTAAGAGCGTTTTTTTGTTTTACTTGCTTAAGTTGCTTTTTAACAATTATACGGTTCCACAAACGATTATGGTGAGCGCAAACATTACGGATAATAGATAATCTCTCCAATCCTGAAATAAAAACTTCACGGCTAGAAAACCCATAAGTTTTAGCTATCTCATCCAAAACTCCATCATGTAAATTGATTATCCAATGATACAATTCTCCGATGGTTAAGATTTCGGCAACGCTCCATACTGGTGGTAATTGTGGATTGGTATATTTACGTAGATAATGTGCAATAAATAACTCATCTTTATTTTGATCTAATGCTTTTTGAATTTTTGAGAATGACTTTTGATAAACGGTATGTTGCTTAAAGTTGCTGCATTCCAAATAAAAGTGCGGATTTTTGAATTTTATTGATAAATTAGAAAAATTAGCTCTTAATGAAACTTCAATTTTGGCAATCAACGAAAGAGTTAACGTTCTAAGCTCTTCATCAAATAAATACAGATTTAATACATCATTAAAATTAGTATTTGGCTTAAATTTGCGTGGATTGGCTGAAGTTTCAAAAATAATCCAATAGGCACGTAGCCGATAATACGCAATATGCTCAAGTATTTTGCTTGCTTGTGCTAGATCTGGAATAATAATACCTTCGGACTGTAATTGCGCGATTTGTTGCTGAATTGAAGTGGCTGGTTTAGGATAGTGTACCATTTAGCTAGATACCCCACAAATGAAAAGACCCAGCGTTTTGCTCTAACTTAATATCGAGTGCCAGGTTACTACTGACACTATTATAACAGATTACATATTTATTATTCATTTTATTCAATTCTCATAAAAAACTCTGGCAATATCTGCTTGAGTTTCGCCAATGTCTCGCTGTTTAAATTCATGCTGTTTATATCTTCTTGCTGTAATTTATATTTTTCTGTCATTTTTATTTACTTTCTGTATATTCCAATTTTTTGATTAATCAAAACTTTAATTAATCGACTTTCCCCAATTATTAATCTTATAATACCCATTTTTAGCAGCTCCTACAAACTCAATTATTCCTAACTGTTGAAGTTTGTGTAAATATCTTTCCAACGTCCGTTTATTAATATTTAATATTTCGCTAAGTTTTTGCGCATTATATTTATTTCCTGCTATATGCTTCAAGATTGCAACATATTTATCAGAATTTGATAAATTATACTGATTAACGATGTGTTGGTAAATATTTTCTCCGTCAGTTACACCGACATTTTCTCCGTCATTTATCTCATTTACACCGACACGTACAGGGTAATTTGGCGGGTTATCGAGTATTTTCTCCGAACCTTGGCGGTAGAAAGTTACCGTAAACCAATCCTTAGTGTAATTTATTTCATATCGGCAATGGTTTTGTTCCGCATCTTGGCGTATTCGTCCGATACCAGTACCGGCTTTTTCGATATAACCAGCTCGTGCCAGTAGATCAGCGATTAAATGATTACGTCTGACACTTTTATAACCAAATTCTTCCTGATGTAAGCCACTCGGCAGTCCTCCCGGACTCACCACAACCACCCGATCAACAAAAATTTCTACTGAAATATTAGCTCCCTCCTGATTTCATTTCATTGGTAATATTTAGTGGCTTTATTTCGCCTGCATCAGTTACCCCAATTAGCAATTTTCCACCATCGGCATTAGCAAATGCACAGAATTCTTTTGCTAAAGATTTATCAATATTTTCTTTAAATTCAAGCTGATAACCTTCACCAGTTGCAATTAATTGTTCAAGTTGCTTCATATTATTTATTTTCAAAATTCAATTTATATTCTTCTTTGACATATTCAGGAATACAACTTAGCATAAAATCAATTACAGGCTGTAGTTTGGCATTATCATAATAGGCGATCATGGTCTGGTTAAACTCAAGGCGCTTTTTGGCTGATACATTAATCATTGGTAAACCATGCGTTAATAATAGTCCACTCATCATCATTCTGGCAGTACGTTTGTTACCATCAAAGAAAAATTGGAGGCGTGCCATTTGGGCAAACAAGCTAATTGCAATGAGATAAATTTGCATAACTTTTTCATGTATTGGCTTATCCAGTACTCCTCTTATAGACTGGTTGGTTTCATTCTCTAGCTGCTGCCATAATTGCACTAATTCATTAGCCTTAGGAGGTAAATAATCCGTACCAGAAATAGTAACTTGCCCAGTTCTAAATTTACCCCAAGCCAAAGCTTCTTGACTCGCGACCAAGTCGTGTAACTGCAATAAATAATCTTCTGTTACTGCAAAGCTATTTTGTTCAAGACTACTAAATAAAAATTTCCACGCCTTAATTTGATTTAATGCAATTAATTCATCTTGTAATTTATGTCCACCAACTGTTATACCATCGAGCAACGTTTGAATTTCAGGTACTGTAAAATTAATATCTTCCAGATTAACAACATCTGTTACAATCTGAGCAATAATTTTTTTGGCATCAAATAATGCTTTGTTGGTCATTTCTTTCCTCTATAAATTTATATTATACAAAACCGTATTGTAAATAAATTGTTAATTGTAATATTTGGCTCAAGCTGAGTTTGGTAATGTTCTGCCAATTCAATTTGCTCATTATCTAGCTCTTGCTCTCGTGCTTGTTTTTGCTCATTGAGTTTGCGTTTCTTATTTTTTAGCTGATTAATTTCACCAGTCAATGCAACTTTATCGCGGACATTAACGGCTAATTTAATATTTTTATTCAGCTCTTTTATTTGCTGGTCTATCTCATTAAGCTGCGTCATAAAGTCTTCAATCACATCCGATCTAAAATACTCAATTTTGCTATATTCATCATCAAAATTTTGCGCTTTCAACAATTCAAAATTATTCAGTGCATTATTGCGATTGCGCTCCTGTATTTCCTCAATATTTTCGAATGCTGTGTTTTGTTTGAACGTAGCTTGTAAGTTAAACAGTCTTTCACATTCGGATTGCTCTAGCTCTTGCCCATTATTCAATTTACCGCTAAATACCAGATAGTCTTCATGGTAGCCGTTAGTTTCAATGCTCAGATGCTCTAGTGCGAGTGTGCCAGTTTGGTTTTTGTATGCTTCGAGTGCATTAACTTGTTTATCATAATTAGTTAAATCAAATTCAAGTAGCGCGGTTGAGGTTATTTCAGCTTTAGCCGCATTTATCACTAATTCACCTAATGGATGATTTAGCCGATAAAGTTGATTATTGGTATAACCTTGCTGTTCTTCCCAATTATCTTTTTTGATCATGTAGTAGGTAGCTGCACGAATACCTTGAATTTGCTGATTAAGCTCGATGATTTTATTATCTTCATCAAATTCAACCTTGGGCGCTAGTTGAGGCAATTGGTATTTAGTAAGTTCCCAGAATTTTTGGCTGATTTGATCAAGGCGGTTTTTGCTGTGTTCTTCGGATTGTTGCAATAAATTATGCACATCTTCATCAAAATAAGTGTCAAGGATTTGTTTAGCTGTTTCAAGGCGTTGATTATTTTCTTCTTTAAATTGTTCGCCAAGTAGATCAAATTCATAATTAATCGCTTGTTCGTCGCGGCATTGTTTAAAGATATTTTGAATCGCTTGCTCAAAACCATTATTGAGATTAGCAATACTTCCGAGAATTTCATTCGATGCGCCAAATACACCATCAAATAAGCCAAATTTCTTATCCAAAATTTCATAAATGCGTTGATCAATTGAATTGTTGGTATCGACAAAATTTACCACCACGACATCATATTTTTGACCATAACGATGAATGCGTCCAATTCGTTGTTCAATCCGCTGTGGGTTCCATGGCAAATCATAATTAACCAATAATGAACAAAATTGTAAATTAACACCTTCGGATGCTGAATCAGTAGCAATTAGAATTTTTGCCGATTTTTCAAAATATTCAGTTATTGCTAATTTCATATCTGCAGATTTAACCCCAGATATTTTTTTACGGTTAGCTTTGATATTTAGCCAGTCATGGTAAATTTGTTTGGATTTATCATCATTATTACTGGCGTTAAATAATACGATTTTATCGGCAAAGCCATTTTGTTCAAGGTATTGTTTAAGATATTTTTGGGTTGCAACCGATTCGGTAAAAATAACACATTTTTCACGTGCGCCGATTGCTTTCATCTTTTCAAAACCAAACTTAAGTGCTTTGAGTAAATTGGGTAATTTAGAGTCTTTATTATTATCAATTAAAATTCTGAGATTGCGAATTATTTCATCTAAGCGCAGCAACACCCGAGATTTCTCAGCTTGTGCAACTGCTTGTGGGGTGTTGGCTAATTCCTGAAACTCTTCATCATCGAGGTCTTCAATAGCTTCAGCAAGAATTTCTTCATCAATATCTTCAAGACTGCTAACTGCATTATTATCCGCTAAACTTAGTTCAATTCTTAAACGAATTTTTTGTAATGTTTCAAAAATCGCAATGGAAGACGAGGATTTTATTTTGAGCAAAGCGACTTTAATTAAATGAATAACTCGCTGATCATAAACATTAATTAATTCTTCAAAAATAAAATCATTTAGCTCTTTAAAGAGTTGTAATTCAAATGAGGTGGATTGATAATTAAAGGTTTGTGAATGACGTTCGGTATAACGAATAAAACTCGCTACATCTTTACGCAGTGAGCGTTGGCAAATAGTTTTTAAGCGTTCTCTGAGTTGCGCTAACTCAAGATCGCTGAGACTTCCGCTTAGAGTGCGTTTACTCGGGAAAAATTTATCATCAATGATATTAACTAAACCATATAACTCACTAAGATTATTTTGCAATGGTGTAGCGGTTAATAAGATTTTTTTTACCGTTGGAAAGGCTTCTTGAATTGCTTGATAAACTTTAGATTTGTCGTTTTTTAATTTATGTGCTTCATCAAACACGGCTAGATCAAAACGAATATTTTGTAATTTAAGTTTATATTCTTCACGATTAATCAGGTTATATGAGCAAATAAGGATTTTGGGATCAGCTAAATTAAATAAATCAACGCCATCTTTTTTAGCTAATGTAATGGGTTTGCTATCTAAAATAACAGAGTCTAAGGCAAATTTATCTTTGAGTTCTTCCTGCCACTGCTTACGTAATACCGCAGGGCAAACAATAATCAATTTACGCTTACGCTCTGCCCACAGTTGCGCCAAAATTAAACCTGCTTCAATTGTTTTACCTAAACCAACTTCATCAGCTAAAATTGCACCTTTAGCTATTGGCGAACGAATTGCATATTGTGCAGCTAATACTTGATGTGGATTTATCTGAACTTTGGCATTAAACACCGTCGCAGTTATGTCGCTACGCGTCTTTCGCAAGATGTCGTAGGCATAAAATTTAGCGTGGTAGGGAGTTAGCTGCATTGGCTAGTCTAATAAAGGATTATAGGCATGATTTTATCATACTATATAACCACTACATATGCTTATCCATGCTGCATTGGCTTGGTCTGCAACGCTTTTAGCGCTGGCTTTGGGTGTGGCAGTCTAAACCAATGTTATAGGTTATTACGACTAAATTAATCCTGTTGTTAATGTTTAAATTACTTGGTAGAGCACATAATCCAATGATAAATTTTAGCGAATATTTTTGAACTATAACCTAACGCCAAAATACTGATTAAACCCAGCGAATAACCCAAGCTAATTCCAGCTAAACAATCACCAAGAAAATGATAATCTAAAGCAATCAGGCATAGTGGCATGAGAATTAATCCAGCTATCCAGACATAATTTAAGCGCGGTTGCGCATAACATAACCACACACAGCAAAACGCAATATAAGTCGAGTGCCCCGATGGAAAGCTCCCTTGATTGCCAAAACCATGCCACCAATTAAACCCAAACACATTGTCATGAATCAATGATAAGTTATTCGCAATCCAAGTTTTTGGCCAATAGCGCCCAAACACAACCTTTAAACTGGTTTTAATCTGCATAGTTAGCTTTAGCAGCAGATAAAAATACACCGAACTAAGTAACCCAACACTCAAACGTTGCAGTTTGGATTTAAGCGCGCTACACCAACTCCGCCACATTAAGGCTACCACCACCGCAAAGGTTGCCACAGGTGGTAAATCCTCGGTTAAATTACGTAAAATCAACCACTGGTCAATTCCCATCTGATGAACCCATAAGGTTAGCGGGCGATCCACCCAGAGTATTGCTACCAACGCCCCCAAACACAAGCCCAAATTAACCATCAGATATAATTTAACTTTATTTGATTTAATTAACATGTTTTACCACCACAAAACATTCCAAATGCGCCGACAATTGATTTTTATCGGCATAATACGGAATTACCCGATCAATCGTATTACCACAAAAAGTAGTCTCAAGCGCAAATTGCTGTAGATTTAATTGATATTGATTATTTTGCCAAGCCGCTTGCTTCATTGCCACATAATATGCGCCATTACTCGGTAAATCAGCACCGTTTTCAACGTGGCTAAATTGCCCCTGCGTATAAAATTCCAAGGGTAACCAACCAGTATGTAGATCATAGGTTTTGGCTAATGGTTTGGCATTAATTTGTGCCGCCAAATTATAGCCAACATCATAAGTGCGACAGATAGCAAAATTCACTAACAACGCTAGGCCAAAAAAAGCGCTAATGGCTAAACTTGGAAAAACCAAACTCCGTTCAAGATAACTAAATGGCTGGGGTTTAAACATCCAGATTAATAAACTGCCCGGAACTAACGCAAACAAAATTAGCCATGAAGAATTAAATAAATACAGTGTAATGCCAATATTCAGTAATAATATTAATCCGCTTAAGCCAAATTGGAATTGCGCAATCCGCTTTAATTCAAACCTGCGATTCAAATAACTGGCACACAAAATCGCCGCAAATGGCATGATGATATTAGTGTAATGATCCAATTGAAATTTGGTCGAACTAAACATAATAAAGGTCAACCAAAAGCTGGCTAACAAATAGACTAATTTAGCTTTATCCACCGCAGTATTGGTTTTGAAATAACGAATTGCCGTATACGTAGCCGCAATAAATACCAAACTCCATGGTAAAAATGCCCATAAATAGGTATGCACAAAAAACAACGGATTACCATGCGTATTGACAATTGGACCGCTATTAAAGAACCGCCCAAACTGACTACCCCAAAAATACCAGCTCAGACCAGAAATATTTTTATGTCCAAAAACCATCGTTGCGGGCTGAGCATCAAATTGCAAATACAGGCAAATCAACTCGGGTAAAATAAATAGCAAACTTAGCGCATATGCCAACAACCATTTGGGACTAATTATTCGCGCATATTGTTTAGTATAAATCCACGTAAAAACTAAGCCACTGAAAATAGTTACCACCACAAATAAACCTTTGGTCATCATTGCCAATGCGGTAAAAAAGCTGGCTAAAACCAATGGCTTCCACGATGAATTGCGATCATACAATAGCCAATAATAACAGGCTGGCATAATTTGCCCAAGTAAATAGGCTTCGGCACGCACATCAAAAGAGCCTGATAACATTAAATGGACACTACTTAAATAAATTAAGAGCGCAATTAAGCCAACCTCGGCATTATAGAGCAACTTCGCTAAACGATAGGTGTAATAAGCTCCGAGTAAATGAAATAAATAACCTGGTAAAAAATAGGCAAACGCATTGATTCCAAAAATTTTAAAGGAAAATGCACTAATCCAAAATGGAAAATGCGGCTTATCTAACCATGGTTGCCCAGCGGAAAATAACCCAATCCAATCACCTGATACTGCCATATGTTTAGCAATATTGGCGTATAAAACTGGATCATCATTTCTGAGCAATGGCTCAAAAACACCAATTCCATTGACAATAATCACCAGTAGAATCAAACCCCAAATTAATTTCCGATTTATCAGCATATCAATTATTCCGTAATTAAATTTAATAATCCAGTTCGCAAGTTAGTTGCTCGTTCAATCTAGCGCAAGCAACTAGTCTTGCAATGAGCTAGAATTATAATCGCAGGCAGAGAATGGCGGTTAAATTTATTTCTATGCTCGCGCAAAAAATTACCAGCAGGCAAAAGCTAAGCCTTCGATTGCGGTTTTATTGATTAGCGATTCATCATGCAAAACAAAGCGTAAACGCGTAATACAGTGTGTAGATAGTCAACACTTGTCTAGATGAGTTATTTTTACTGGTTAATCCTCTTACACCTCTTAGAATTAATCATTGTGACAAATGCTCGCCTACTGCCACAAAATTATTCAATTTACCCACATCCAGCCTGTTTTGCAAGCAAAACCCATCCCAGACGAAGCCGGCTCTGAAAGCGTTGCATATCAAGCCGATGCGATATGGATAAGCAAGTATATCAACAATATAATATGGTAAAATACGATTTCATTTTATAGTCAGTCAAAAATATTTAACCTTAGAGAGTAAAGAATAATGCATACCGCACTAAGTGATATACGTTGGCAACAACGTTTTGCTAATTATAAAAAAGCTTTTGCCAGATTTACCGAAGCAAAAGAAGTACTCGAAATAGATTTAAATAACAAGCTAATTCAAATGGCTCTAATTCAAACTTTTGAATTTACCTATGAATTAGGCTGGAAAGTAATTAAAGACTTCCTAAAATATAATGGTATTGATGTGAAATTACCACGTGAAGTCATTAAAGAAGGCTTTGCTGCTGCGATTATCAGCGATGGTCAAGCGTGGATTGAGATGATGGGCGATCGTAATGCAACCTCACACACCTATAATGAAGAATTTGCGGCACAAATAATAGCTAATATTTTAAATAACTATTCAAGCGCATTTGCCGAACTGGAGATATTTTTAAGTAGTAAACTAGATGGATAAATTTGGTTTACCAGCTGGCGTTCTCAATCGAATTAAACATAAATTAGCGGAATTTAACCAAATAGAAGCAGCCAAAATTTATGGCTCACGGGCGATGGGTAACTATTGGCGTGGCTCAGATATTGATATTGTCTTATTTGGCAATTGCGAAAAGAGTTTAGGACAAATTATTACTGAAATGGATGAGTTACCACTACCTTATAAATTTGATATAGCGCTATATTCACAATTAACCAACCAAGAACTTAAAGAACATATTGATCGAGTTGGAATTAATATTTATCAACAAAGTGATGAACACCCCACCTGCTACGCAAAAAAACTCTAATTTCAAAAGTAGTTTAAAACGCCTCTAAACTGGTGTAATTTACGTACAATGAAGCTGTTTTGCAAGCAAAACCCGCCATGCCAGAAGCCAGCGCTAAAAGCGTTGCAGATAATCAATTTGATGAGCCTAACCACAAATACTATGGTATGATAAAATCATTCATTAATATATTTTTTGGTGATGGAATGAAATATTATTTAGTTGATAATCAGCGTTATTCAATGCTTCAATTTTTTCAAGATAATTGGAGTGAGTACAATCATATTTCAATAGCTACTGGCTATATAGATCTTCCAGCTCTTTGTCAAGTTCTTCCTTTGATTAAAGACTACCAGCAAATAAAAATTTTAATTGGACAAGAACCATTAATTCGTCGTTATAAAAAAAATCATGTTGAAGCAGATTTTCCAAAATTGGATTTAACTAATGATTTACAAGAATTAGCAATTGATCCTAAATATGCAGACACAATTAAATTAATTAAAGAATTAATTCAAGCTGGCACGCTGCAAATAAAAATATTCAAAAAAACATTTCTTCACGCTAAGTGCTATATATTTTCAAAACAAACCAATCCTGATATATTAGATAAAGCCATTGGAATTATTGGCTCCAGCAATTTAACTGGCAATGGCATTAGTTCAGACAGAAACATTGAACTTAATCATATTGAACACAATGAAATGATTGTGAAGTATCCAGCGAGTGAACATGAACCAAATTTAATTGGTCATTATGCGTGGTTTAATCAATTGTGGGAAGACCAGTCAGCAGAAAATTGGGAGGGGGCGTTTACTGAAATACTTGAGCTTTCGCCAGTTGGTGAGCTTATGTTTAGTCAATATGAAATGTATATAAAAACTCTGTGGGAACTTTATAGTGACGAACTGGATATTTCAGGTGAGCAAGTTTCAAATGGTTATACCTTATTTGAGTATCAACTTAAAAATGCAAATAGTCTTTGTAAACGTTTAGACAAAAGAGGTTTAGCCTTACTTTGTGATTCTGTTGGTCTAGGTAAAACAATTACCGCCTTAGAAGTGATTTCTCGTTATGAAAAACTTGGTAAACGCATTGTTATTATTTGTCCAAAATCATTAAAAAATCAATGGGAGCATGCTGTTCGTAAACAAAATTTAAAACTTGACGTACTAAGTTTACAAAATGACACTGAACTAGATAAGCATATGGAGTTTGACCGTTATGCACCAGTTGGTTTATTTGTTATTGATGAATCTCATAATTTACGAAATGGAGCAAGCAGCTCACGCTTTGAAAAAGTGCGTGGCTGGATAAATCAGAATAAAAACGCGCATAGTTTGCTATTGACTGCTACACCGATTAATAATAGCATTAGCGATTTGATGAACCAAATTTTATTAGGTAGTGGTGGCGATGCTAATGTTTTAATGATTCCAACCGATAATGGAATTCGTAATGTAGTTGATGTAATTAATTCAATTCGTAAGTCCGAGGGTCAAATTGAAGAACTAACGCCAGAATTAATTGCTAAACGCAGATCTAGATTACATCCAATTATCAAAGAATTTGTGGTACGACGCACCCGTCAAGGGATTTTGCGAGAACAAGAAGAAAGTAATTATGAACCAAAATTACAATTTCCACAAGAAATATTAAAATCTCGCAGTTATGGTTTTTCGTCAGAGATAACACAAACAATCATTGCTAAAACCACTGCACTTAATTATACCTGCTTACCAAAAGCTGGCGAAATAATTCAACAAATTTATGCAGTTCAAGAGCTATATCAAGAATTTGACGAAGAAACAGAAAGCTATGTTGAAAAAACCTTAGATGATAAATTAACACTTCTTAAGCACCCGATTGATCAGTTAAGTTTGTTTAAACAAATTCATCCAGCAAAATTTGTAAAAGAAAGTTCACCACTTCGCTTGGTTTATCAGTTGATTCAATTTTTAGGGTTTATACCATATCGCTATATGTTGTATCATACTGATTTTTATGGCAAAGAAGCAGCTGATGTCAAACAATTACCTGCTACGTTGCAACATAAAATTTTAAATCGCCAACGTGGACTATATGGTATTTTGCGTGTAGTCTTTCTTAAACGCTTAGAATCTTCTTTCTATGCATTGCAGGTTTCGCTAAATAATTATCGTAATACCTTACAAAAATTTGCTGATGCAATTGATAAGAAAATTATTCTACCACTTAGTGAATTAAGAGAGTTAATTGAACAGTATGGCGACGATTATGATATTGAAAACTCAAGCCGTATTGATAATGTTGAAGCGCAGTTTGACTTTAATGAATTTAATCATAAACAAATGAGTGAAGACATTGCAAAAGAATTAATATTATTAGATGTTTTAACTATTCAATTAAATATATTGCAGGCAAATAATCATAAGATACAAGATTTAGCTCAGTTGTTTAAAGAGCTTAACCGTACACTAAAAGATTATAATAATGGCAAGCCTAAAATTTTAGTATTCTCCTATTTTGCTGACACAATTCAATATTTAAAAGATAATTTTTCAACTTATTTTGAATATCAAGTAGATGAATGTGAATTTATCTCGTCGGCGAATCGAAATAATATAGATGATATTACACGCAGATTTGCGCCAAATGGTAAAGATTATCAATTAAAAGCTCATGAAATTGAATTGCAATATTTATTTGCAACGGATGTTTTATCTGAGGGTCAAAATTTACAAGATTGTGCTATTTTAATTAATTATGATTTACATTGGAATCCTGTGCGAATGATACAACGGAATGGTCGGATCAATCGGATTGGTAGTAAAAATGAAAATGTACATATTTTTAATTTGCACCCCAATAGTCAACTAGAGGAATATTTAAAGCTTGTAAAACGCTTGGAGTATAAAATAGGTCTTATTCGTGATATTGTTGGACAAGATCAACGTATCCTTAAAGGTGATGAAAAATTAAATCCAATTGAATTTATTGATGATATTGAAATTGATAAAGTTCAAGCGTTGTATTCTGATAATCCTGATGAACAACAGCAGATTTATAATGAATTGCAAAATGATGAGGAGTATTTAACTGATGATAAATTTGTAACTGATCTAAGATGCTTTCATGAAAAATATAAAACAAATATCGAATACCGTGAGCAAATTTATACAATACCCAAGGGTAAATTTGGTAGCTTAAATAATCAAGCTAGGCAATTATTAGTTTTTGCGCAGTTGAATGACAACAATGAACAAAAACTCTTTAACAAATTTTTTGCTATCAAAAACTCTATAATTGAAAGCGTTGATGATCTACATGCATTACAATTAATTCGAGCTGATGAAACCGCAAATATTCGTGAATATAGTCAAGAATATAAGTTATATTTACCATACTTAGATAAAAGCTACGCCAATAGATTTATTGACTTATTAAAAAACTCAAGTATCGGACGGGAGTTGGACACGGGTCAACAAAACTTACGCGCTAAATTTTTGCACCAGTTAGTAGAGATTAACTATACTGAAGAAGCTCGCCTTACAATTGAACAGGCTTTGCTCTTTAGCAATCATTCTGACTTCAACCTAATTATGAAGAAAATTAAAAAACTAGTTAAGCAACCAATTAGCAGCGAAATTAACCAATTAATTGCACTATGCGAAAAGTCAATTATGGGTTTAGATGAAACTAAACCAATTATTCAGCCAAGTAGCTGTGAAGGAATTTTATATTATGGCAATTAATCCAAATGAACTGAATAATTTATTACATAAACCTTTTGATGTAGCAAATAGCAAAAATATTGCTACCTATATTTTACAATTGATGGGATTAAGTGATTTTCAATTTATTTATACGCAAAATACGCTAAAAAAAATTACGGACACAACCAAAAAAGGTATGTTTGTTGATGATACTGAGTTTGCAGATCGTAAATCAGCATTCGACATTCTCAATAATCAATATAATATAAACAGTAAACACCAGCAAATTATCTTACCGCGCTTATTTGTGATTAAACAATATAGCCGTAGTAATGTTATCTGGCTGAATAAACTTGGAATTAATTATGAAGATGACCCATTAATCAATGGGTTTTATCCGCTTGGATTGGATTTTGTAGTCTGTCAAGGGCGCTTTTTGGTGGTTATAAGTAACCAAGATAACTTGCGTGTCTTGGAACTTAATTATGCTCAAGAACTGAACTCGACTCAAATAGAAATACTTAGCCAATGGCAAGCTCTCTTCACTAGTGAATCCAATAAAAAACTACTTCATACTAGTTTGTGGAATAGCTTGAATCTTGAAAGCGTTAATAAGAAATTCTATATTGACATTATTCAAAATTTTGCGAATCTGAAACAACATTTAATTACAAATAATCTTTTCGATAATAACCAGGCAGTTATTTTTACCAATCGCTTGATTGGACGACTATTATTCTGTTATTTCTTAATTAAAAAAGATTTTATACCCACAGAATATCTTGAATTAGACCAACAAAATGACAATGAATATTACCATAATAAACTCAGCCAATTATTTTTTGCGGTACTCAATACACCAATCAATGAGCGTAGTCATACGGATAGAACCACGCCATATCTAAATGGTGGTTTATTTGAACGCAAAGATACTGATATTGCTAATGTAACCTTTCCAGATAACTATTTCAGTAATCTGTTTGCTATATTCCGCAAATACAACTGGACAGTTGACGAGAGTTTAAGCAACTATGAAGTAATGGCAATTGACCCTGAAATGCTTGGACGAATTTTTGAAAATCTATTAGCTGAAATTAATGTAGATAATGATGACTCTAGTGAATCAGCCCGTAAAGCTAAAGGCGCATTTTATACGCCACGGGTTATTGTTGATTATATGTGTAAAGAAAGTTTACGCCAATATTTACTAACCAATAGCCCAGAACACAGTCATAACATAATCAACCGCTTACTTGATGATAGTATTGGCTATCTGACTGACCAAAAAAGAAACTGGACTGATGATATTAAACCATATAAAGAGCAACTAACTAACTTACTCGATAAAATAACCGTCTTTGACCCAGCTTGTGGTTCTGGTGCTTTTCCTATAGGGATGCTGCAATTAATTTTACATACCTATGAACGATTAGGCGATAAACAAAAACCAAGCAACCGCAAAATTAAAATTATTGAAAATAGTATCTTTGGTGCTGATATTGAGCCTAATGCAATTGAAATTGCACGACTTAGAGCATGGCTATCAATTGTAGTAGATGAAGATAAACAAGATATTGAACCATTACCAAATTTGGATTTTAAATTTGTTTGTTGTAATAGCTTAATCAAACTTGAAACCAAAGGACAAAGTAACCTAGCCGATAATCTGGGTACAGTTGAGAAACTACAAGAGCTACAACATAATTACTTTAGAGCTAGAACATATAAAACTAAAAAAGACATTCGTCAACAATACCATGATTTAATCGAACAATCCAGAAGCCAAAATTCACTGTTTGGCAAATCTAAATACCTAGAACAAATCGAGAGCTATCATCCATTTGATACTAAAAATGTCTGTCAGTTCTATGATAATCAATTTATGTTTGGTATCAAAGATGGTTTTGATGTGGTTATTGGCAATCCACCTTATATTGACTCAGAACAAATGACAAAAAATATGAATGACTTCCGCGAATTATATAAAATAAATTTTAAGTGCACTGTTGGAAATTGGGATATGTTTATTCCATTTATTGAACATGGGTACAATTTGTTAAACATAAACGGGGTGATAAGCTATATAGTTCCAAATAAATTAATTGGCGCAAAATACTCAAGTAGTCTAAAAGAATTTATGATGCAGTTCCAAATAAATACATTAAGAGACTATTCTAGTGTTGAAGTATTTACATCTGCTGACGTTTACCCAGTTGTATTTCTATGTGAAAAAAAACCAGTAAAAGATAATCAAAATGTAAAAATGCAAAAAATGGAAACGATGGAGCTACAAAAAACTAATGTTGATATTCCAAATAAGATGTTTTATAATGATATTTATTGGGATAAATTTTTTACTGACAGTTTCATTGAAATAAATCTAATTGTTAAACTGCTCAAGCAGCCCAAAATAACTGAGTATATTGAAATAAAAGGAGCCGCTACAGTTTCAGAAGCGTATAAAATTAAAGAATATCTTGAAGACTGTGAAAATGAGATAAGTAATAATGAGTATTTAAAATTTATAAATACAGGAACTATTGATAGATATTTATCTTTATGGGGGGTAAAGAACACCCAATATATAAAATCAAAATATAAATATCCAATAATAAGTAAAGTGCATTTAAGCCAAATTTCTCAAAAAAGACTACACGAGTCATTAAGTGAAAAAATTATTGTTGCAGGTATGAATAAAGTAATTGAAGCCTTTTATGATAAAGGAGAGTTTTTGGCTGGGAAATCAACTAATATTATATTAACTAAGGCAAATGTAGAAATAAATCTAAAATACTTTTTAGGATTATTAAACTCAAAATTATTAACATTCTTCTTTTCTAAGATATTTAACTCGCTATCAATGGCTGGAGGATTTTTCACAATAGGAAAAGAGCAGCTTTCTCAACTACCAATAATAATTGCAGATGAACTATATATTGAAAGAATGGTATCCTTGGTTGGTTTAATTCTACATGGTGATACGAACAAAAATTCAATTGAAAATGAAATAGATAAATTAGTCTATGCTATATACGATCTTACTTCAGAAGAAATAGCCATCATCGAGAGCAAATAAATGTGTGAAATAGAAAACAAGATTTTTAGCTGGTTAAAACTTAAACTTATTAATTTAAGCAAATTTAATATTGCTCTACTCGTATCTAATATTTTGAGTCTATCGCTATTTATGCTTTTTGGGTTGTTTACTCATGGCAAAGACGTTGTAAGCAATGATTGGTTTTGGAATCATATTTTTACAGTACTTTGGGCGTTGCTTGCAATATTAGTTACCGCATTAACTTTTGTTTTATCTATCTATTTGCCACCAATTCTCAAAGAGTTGAAAGATTTATCTATCGGTATTAACAAGTCAATAAGACATAAGCTAATTAAAAATAACCCAATATCATTAAATGTATTTCAAATGGTTATATCAATTGGCATTATGGCTTTTTTAGTCCTAGAGTTATTTTGCTTGAGTGTAATGATTAGTGATAAGTCTTCATCGCTATGGATTACCGTTCTAGTGATAATATATGCAGTCATTACATTATGTTTTTGGGTCATGTCTATTTGGGAATTAGCCTTAATTGATTATGATAATTACATCAATGATTGTTTATTGCTGCTGCCAATTGATTCTAAAAATCAACGCTCCTATTATACGATTATTGAGCGTCAATTACATAAACACCTAGCAAATAATGATGTTTATCGATTTAATGATGATTTGATTCAAATAGCTAAATTTATTGCGAAAGTAAAGCCAAAACAATTCCAATATTGCCGTGATTTATGTATTGATCCATTATTTTATGGTCATAATGAAGTTCAATATCTCAAAAGCATTACCTACACATATGATATTTCCATCCAACGTTATTCATACTCCAAAGAGCCAACTACTTCAGCAGATTTAAATTTACCTGAAGATAGCATTGTAACCTTACAAGATTTTCTGTTCTCATCTAAATCAATTATATTGACTAATTTCCTTATTAATGTAGTAACAACACATGTGGAACTAGCAGAATCTTATCAGCATGAATTAATTGATTATTACTTATGGGTTTTGGACAATTTATGTGCGAATAATGATGATTATAGTTTTACATTTGCTTTAAATATTACGCAAACTTTTAAATCTGGAAAAGATGCTAGAAATTTTTTACTTGATGCTATGAAAATTGCTCTTTATCGACAAAATAATGGTGCTGTAGTTGGAATGTTTAGTGGGTATTTAATATTTTTAGCAAAACATGGAATTGATTATTATGTTGATCTAAAGAATAATGATGGAAGCACAGCATGGCTATTTGCTGATTTAATTCATCTTACAATGATTGACTCAGTGTTGTTATTAAATAATTTAGACACTAATTTTGTGTTCATGAAACCTTGCCAAAGTATATTTGATATTACGAATCATTGTGCTAAAGATAAAGATGTATTTTTGGAATGGGTAGCATTTATTTATTGTCACAACAAAATTGCAATCTCAAAAATCACAGAACAAGATTTTACTTCAGATTACCAAAAAGCTTCAATATTCAATATTATTCCTGAAGAGTTGTCCAAATTGTTAAGACAAATATTAGAAAATAACCCAATAGAAATTCAACAGTCTGATGCTTATACATTTCAATTTACTAGAGCTATGGAAAATCATAATTTTCATGACTTTAGAAAAAATACAAAAATTAAAGCGACAAATTACCATAAAATTTTGCATGAGGTTTTTAGTGGGAAATAACCTTAAACGAGCTCATCATTATGTATGGCAGCATTATTTACATGCTTGGGCTAATGACAATCAACAGATATATTGCTATGATAAAAATCAAGATAAATCATATGTCACCAATACCAAAAATACTGCCCAACAAAAAGATTTTTATCAATTAAATGACTTAACAGTTGAGGATTTATTTTATATTAAAAGTTTGGCTTGTATTAATAAAACCACACAGCCAGAAATGAAAGAATCGCTATCCTCTTGGAATCAAATTTATGAAATGTTGTTTGCTATTCAAAAGTTATTAAAACTTAGCAAAAATTCGAAAAATGGAGAGAGTCAGATTCTAGAGTTATTGACAAATAAATTACAATTTGAAACAATAGAGAATTTTCACTGCATATTTGAAGACATTGGTATCAAATATTTAGACCTAATTCGTGAAAAAGACTTATCTTTTTTTGATAACCCAAAGAGTAAGAATGAATTCTTCTTATTTTTATCGATGCAATATGTAAGAACCGAAAAAATGCAATCTAACATCCGACAAACAATGTCAAAAGATGGTAAAAATGATATTGCACTACAAAAAGCATTTGGTACGTTAGTTAATCCTATATCAGCAACAATTGATAATCATTGGAATCTTATCTCTTGTAATTATGCAGTTAGCTATTCTAGAGAGATTTCAAATCATAGCGTCATATTATTAGTTAATAATTCAGGTACGGACTTTATAACGAGTGATCAACCTGTTATAAATACAGATAGTTTAAGTAATCCAATTACCAAGCTAGATTTTTACTATCCTGTATCGCCAAGATTGGCAATCTTAGTTTTTGATAATTCCGCTAATAAATTGAACAATCCTGTACAAGAACTTTCAGATAAGGAAGTTACACAATATAATGATTTGATGGTTTCTATATCATCAAAATTTATTTACTCACATCAAGAACAAATTAATTGTAAAGAAAAATCATTATGAATAGCAATATCCTAATCTATCAAACTGAAGATGGGCAAACTAAAATTGAAACACTATTGGTTGATGAAACAGTTTGGTTAACTCAAGCGCAAATGGTTGATTTACTACAAACATCTAAACAAAACGTTAGCTTGCATATCAAGAATATTTTTACCGAAGGCGAGCTCACTGAAAATTCAGTTGTCAAGGATTACTTGACTACTGCCGCAGATGGTAAAAATTACAATACCAAGCATTATAATCTTGATGTTATTATATCTGTTGGCTATCGAGTAAAATCACATCGTGGTACTCAATTTAGGATTTGGGCGACACAAAGACTCAAAGAGTACCTAGTTAAAGGCTTTGTAATGGATGATGAGCGGCTCAAGCAAGCTGGAGGAGGTAATTATTTTGATGAATTACTTGCTCGCATTCGCGATATTCGCTCATCAGAAAAAGTATTTTGGCGCAAGATTTTAGAAATTTACGCTACCAGTATTGATTATGATCCCAGTACTAAAGCCACTCAATTGTTTTTCAAGACAGTACAGAATAAAATGCACTGGGCGGCTCATGGACATACAGCAGCAGAGCTTATTTATGCTCGCTCAGACAGTCAACAATTAAACATGGGACTAACTAGCTTTAAAGGTAATCTGGTGCATAAATCTGATACTTTAATTGCAAAAAATTACTTAAATGAGAATGAATTGTCTCTTTTAAATCGGATTGTAACCGCTTATCTTGAATTTGCTGAAATTCAGGCAATTCGCCAGACTCCAATGTATATGGCAGACTGGATTTCCAAATTAGATGATTTTATCAAAATGACAGGTGGCGAAGTTTTAACCCATGCTGGTAAAATTGCAGCTAAACTCGCCGAAGAAAAAGCTATTCTTGAATACAATAAGTTTCAAGAAACCAATGTTAATAAAATTTCACTGGTTGAAACTGATTATATTGATTTCGTTGAGTCTGAAATTAAAAAAGTAAAAGAAAAATGTTAAAATATATTCAACAAATTGGGTATTGTTGTTTTGTGGGATACGCTAAAAGATTTACTAATCCCAAATACGGTAGAACAGTTTATTGACATAAATAATGGAAATAATTGATAATAACGCATATGATGGTAGTATTATCTGCATTAAAAGGAATTAAATGATGTCTAATCTTATGTTAGCTTTTGGCTCATTCTTTGATGTGTACCCACAAATTAGCAAACCTAAATTAAAGCCATTTAGACGGTGTTCAGTTTATAGCGTTAAAAACGATAGAAAAAATATCGAATCTGATTGGATTAAGGTTGGTGACTATTTAAAAATGTCTATGCAAAAAATGGATAGTGAATTGTGGCAAAATAAAATCAATTCCACTATCTCCCAACTTTGGAGTAGCTCAAATATAATAGCAAACGAGTCTGATAATGCAGAATAAATTATCAATACAACAACATGACATAAATAAAAAATGTGATAATTTAAATCAAAAATTCCAACACTTATTAGAAGTTGTGGATATTAATGATTTTTTTGAAAAAAGCTTAGAGTTTTTAAGTTCGTTTAAATCAATTATAGATAATAATAAAAAGATTGGAAAGAAGCTCAGACAAAATGCTTTTGGTTTGTATGTTATTAATTTACGTAATTATCAACAACATCATGAATCAGAATATCAAGATTCAATCCAGAAAAACAGTGGAATACGCATAGGTGGTAATGCAATATTGATGGATTCTAATTCTCATTTATCAGCTGGAAAAATAATATGTAATGGAAATAGTGCTGAAAATGTTCAAATTTCATTAGGACGTACTCTCAGTATTGACGGTGGAGATACTTTAGAGCGTAGATTTGAAATTACCAATCCATTTAATTTTAGTTATAAGTTTGACGGTAAGACTTATTTTGGATATGATAAAACTCCACCTGCGCCTAATTTTTATCAGATTTTAAGCACTGCAACCAATGTTTTAATTACTCAAATGAAGAAAACGTCTAAATAATGAAAAATGTTCCAACTCTAGTTAGAATAACTGCAGAAAGCATAATTAAGCAAGTCATGCCCCCAATTGGTATGTGTGCAGATATATATAAAGAATTTCAACAAGAAAAGTTCAACTTCTTTCTTGGTGAAGTAGAACGTGGAGCGGCTGACATTAGTATTCAAAACCTAAATGATTATGATATTTTACATACCGCGTATTTAACCCAACAAGCATTACTGAAAATTCGCCAACAAGAAAAAATTAAATTACTAGCTGATTTATTTATCTCTTATTGTCACAAGCTTCAACCAGAGCATAATGATTCACTAAATGATAGATATGAATTTATTTTGCAGATAATTGAAAACTTGTCTTTACAAGAATTTTGCTTACTTAATATTTTGTACTCTTATGAAATAGATTCACAAAATTTAGCGAGCGCAGATAATAAATTAATTGAAGTCTCAAAGTATTGGGATGATTTTATTGCTAAAGCAATAAACGATCTTCATCTATCACAGAATTATGTAGAGGCATTGCTTACTAAGTTAAATGGAACTGGTTTATATCAGACTATAACTGGAATGTATTTAGGATATGCAGGTAATAAAGGATATTTAACTCAATTATTCTATGAGTTAATTAATTTTCTAAAAAAAGATGCAGGTTATGCCGATTAATTATCCAGAGTGGCTATTTAAGCAAACCAGAATTTTTCATATGACGGCAATTGATAATTTACCTAATATATTTGCAGCTGGTGGATTATTAGCAAAAAATATGTTATCTGCCAGTGAGGTAAATTATACCAACGTTGCATATGAAGGCATTCAAGATAAACGTCATAGTATAATCATACCTAATGGCAATACTTTGCATGATTATGTGCCATTCCATTTTGCACCTCGTTCTCCAATGTTATTTGCAATTGCTGATGGTATTATTGGTAATTGCACAACTAAGCAAGAAGATATGATATATTTTGTGAGCTATGCAGAACAGTTTACCAACAACAATTTTGTTTTTTGTGACCATCACCCCATTATGCAACCCCAAGTAACATGGTATGATGATTTATCACAATTAGATCAGCTTGATTGGGATATTTTTTTTGAACCTCCGCTTTTGGGCGAGTATGCAAAAATTTGGCAAGATAGGCCAGAAAATGTTCGCTGGGCAAACCGTAAATCTAAGCGTATGGCTGAGTTTTTAATCTATCAGAAAGTTGATCTAGCAGATATTATTGGTTTTGCCGTTATAAATGAAGAGATGAAGCAGAAATTAGATTTCTTATGTAAAAAATATGGGATTGATTTGCCAATTATTATACGAAGAGAGTGGTATAAATAATGACTATTAAATATGTTTCTGGAGATTTATTAACTTATCCAGCTGAAGCAATAATCAATACAGTTAATTGTGTAGGTGTAATGGGTAAAGGTATTGCACTACAATTTAAACAAAAATATCCTGATAATTTTAAGTATTATGTCAAAGAGTGTAAGTCTGGCAATGTAACAACTGGCAAGATGCTGGTTTATGATTGTGGGATGTTATCCGAAAATCCAAGTTATATCATTAATTTTCCGACTAAACAACATTGGCGCAATAATTCCAAAATTGAGTATATTACTAGCGGATTAGATGATCTAATTAAAGTAATTGAACAGTACCAGATTAAATCTATCGCAATGCCACAGCTTGGTTGTGGTAATGGTGGATTAGAGTGGGATAACGTTCGACCGATTATTATTGAAAAACTATCATGCTTAGATATTGATATAAACATCTTTGCTCCAACCCCGCAAACAGATGAAGTCAACGAAAAATTTACAGATCAGCAATTTCAAAATATAACTGTTGGACGAGCAATTCTTTTATTATTGATGTATCACTATCAGGGTTTGCGCTATGCGTTAACTAGTTTAGAAATCCATAAACTAGCCTATTTTATTAAAGAATCAGGTGAGCCAACGTTATCTAAACTTAACTTTGAAAAAAATAAATTTGGTCCATATGCTCCTGATTTAAAAAAAGTAATAACACTCCTGGTGGAAAATAAATTTGTTGAAAAATTTAAAGATGACGAGAGTGATGATTATCAATACAAAGTTAGTGATTTTGCTCATAGTTTGGCTAGCGCATTCTTAGAAAATAACCATGACCTTGAATGTGTCGATAAAATTAACAATTTAATTTCAGGTTATGAATATCCATTTGGTATGGAATTACTATCTACGGTGCATTGGGTTGTTAATCATGAAGGAGCTATTGACATAAATTCTACATGTCGCAACGTCTGGAATTGGTCAGAACTAAATCCAAGCTGGAATGAGCGTAAAAAAGAATTAATGCCAGAAAAATACATTAAAAATGCACTAAGTAAACTTAATTTAGCAATCTAAAGAATATTTCCCAATACATTTATAAACTATCTGACTAAGTTTAAAACGTGTAATCATGAAGATTTTAAGCTGGTTATTATGAATAGCTTCAGTGATATATTTTAAGCGACATCCAGAAGAAGATTCGTCATATATTACAGGGTTAAAAACCAAGACATTATTGAGAATGCTGCACAAAACCAGCTTGATAGAGAGACTCAAACGCTTGCCGCACATCAGCGGGAAGCTCTTGGGGGATTTGAAAGCCACGCTGTGGATAATCGATAATTCTTTGAGTATCACCGACTAATTCATGGATTAAATCTTCCTGCGAATGCCCCACTAGCGAATCATCAAATTTACGCTTAGGCGCAAGCGCTCGCACTGGCATCTGCGGCCAATTTGCCATAAAAGTCGCATAAGCACGGCGGGTAGTATTTGGCTTAGTGACCCTGTGTCCAATTACCCGATTTACCGCTAAACATCAATTTTTGGGCGTAATCTTGTAAATACAACGCGGCACAATAATCTGCCACATTTAAATCGTAACTACCTAAACCAAGAATAATTCGTTCACGCTGTGGTGCTAGCTCAAGACTATCAATGCGGCAATGATAATTCCACAGAATTAATCCATTCCTAAGTATTTCTTGACTTAACATTTTAAACACCACCCCATTAATTAACGCCGCCGCACAAATTCGGTAAACACAAAACGATCAGGGCGATGCCGTGACTCGGTATATTCAAATAACTGTCCATCGTTTAAATGTACCCAATTTCGCACTACCACCACCAAATCAAACACTTGTAAATCGAGGTTTTGTTTATCTAAGGCATTCGCCATTTCAACTTGAATCGTGCGTCGTGCAAAGCCAATTTTCAAATGAAGCTGTTCTTCAATATAGTTATAAATTGAATTACTCGCAATAGCAGGAGTTAAACCAGAAATTAATCCACTAGCAAAATAATTCAAATCAAATATAATCCGTTCATTGTCTAATTTACGCACCCGCTGAATTTTTTGCAAGGCTTGCCCCTGATTAAACCCACTTAACTGACTCAGTGCAACATCTGGTTGTAACTCAGTAAACGCCGTAACGTCCGTGACAAAATTCACTTTCTGAGGGTAATTTACTGCCCGCTGGATATTCACCACGTTGGATGTCATCCCGTAATTGGAGATATAAGCTTTGAAATTTACCGACCATATTAAACTCTAAATAACCTTAGAATAGCGCCGATTATCTTGATTGGTGCGCAAATAGCGATCAAAGACTTTGGCTACATTTCGGATCAAAAAACGCCCTTTATTGCTGACTTGAAAACCACTCGGTGTTAACGTAATTAAACCAATCTCAGCTAGCTCAGGTAATTCGGCTAATTCAGCGGCAAAGTAGCTCGCAAAATCTAATTGATATTTTTCGGCAACCGCAGCATAATTTAATTCAAATTGGCACATAATTTGCTGAATGATTTCGCGGCGTAAAACATCATCAGGACTCAATAATAAACCACGCAAAATAGGCAATTGATCAGCATTTAAGAAATTATAATAACTATCTAAATCCTTAGCACTTTGATAATAACTGTTACCCACAAAACCGATTGACGACACGCCAAAAGCTAACATATTGGTATCAGCAAAAGTAGAATAACCTTGGAAATTACGCTGTAAAGTTTGCTCACTGAGCGCAATGGCTAATTCATCGTCTGGACGTGCAAAATGATCCATCCCAATTAAGACATAGCCAGCTTCCGCCAAGCGCTCCACGCACATTTGTAAAATATTGAGTTTCTCATTAGCACTCGGTAAATCAGCTTCGTTAATCCGGGTTTGGGGCATAAAAATATGCGGTAAATGTGCATAATTAAATAACGCAATGCGTGCTGGTTTTAATTGATTAATCACTATATCCATCGTCTGGCGATAGCTTGCCAAAGTTTGCAGCGGTAAACCATAAATTAAATCAATGCTGGTGGATTTGAAACCTAATTTTGCCGCTTGATCTAAAACGCGCTGGGTATCAGCTAACGGTTGAATCCGGTTAACTGCTTTCTGCACTGCTGGATCAAAATCTTGTACCCCGAGCGAAACTCGATTAAAACCCTCTTCACGCAAAGCAGTCATAAATTCATCAGTAACGTGGCGTGGATCTAACTCCATTGCAATTTCTTCAGCATTATCTAAAATAAAATATTCACGTACTAAATTCATAACTTGCTGAACTTCAGCAATTGATAACCATGATGGTGAACCACCACCAAAATGCAATTGAATTACGGGTAATTTTTTACCAATTAGCTGATGATACAAGGCAAATTCTTTAGCTAAATATTCCAGATACTCGGTAATTTTAGCGCGATTATTGGTAATAATTTTATTGCAGCCGCAGTATAAACACAGCGTGTTACAAAACGGAATATGGATATACAACGATACCGCTTGGTTAAATTCTGGGGTGAAAACTTGCTTCATTTGGCTTAATTGTTGATTAACCCCAAAATCTAAGCTAAAGCGATCTGCGGTTGGATATGACGTATAACGTGGGGCGTTGGTCTGACAACGCTCAATAAGTTCACGATCAAACTCAATTTGTCTAAAATTCATGCTCTCTACCTTTATAAAGTTTATCAATCAGTCCAATTATTCTGATTCAGGCCATTCAATAATTAATTTAATCCGTAAAGCCGAATTACTAACTTGAACGATTTGCGGGTGATTTTGATCTTGCCAGCTTAAATACTCAATTTTCCAATTTAATTGACTAAATCCCGAGTTTAAGCGATTTTGTACCTGATATTGCGGCAAAGGAATTCCTTGCAACCAATAATGTAGGTAATTAATTGGCAAACTAAACCCAAGTTGCTCTTGCATCATTTGGTCTAAATTATGCCCCGAATAAACTTGATTACCATTGTCTAACGTCGCAACGCCACTTTCAACAACTATTTGCGCAACCGTATTGCCAAGTGGTGACATAAAGGCTAAATGATCATCGCCTGATTCACGTTGCCAATTGAAATTGCCATAATAATCTTTTTGCGCAGTTACAATAGAAAAACGTCCGCTGATATTATAATTTTCATCAACTTGGAGCGGCTGATGATAAACTGCAGGCTGTGCAACTTGAGTATCATACCAACTAGCACAACCACTCAAAGCTAAGCTCATCAACAAGAAAGTTCCATACAGCTTCTTCATTTAGCTAAATCCAATCCAAATTGATAATACATCAAAATTAACATCGACTGATCCGCCAAAGTTTGTTCAAATTGAAGTTGCTGCAATTGCGGTGTAATCAAAATAACTTTATTTGCCTCCGCAGTCTTGCCCTGTGCCAAATAAACTTGTTTTAAATGCTGTGCCGTATCATAATCCTGCGTTTGTTGATAAGCTGGGTAAATATAACTTTCGGCCTGAGCATATTGTTTAAGCTTGAAATTAGCCCAACCCAAGGTATCTAACACGGCTGGATCTTTAGGTGACATCGTATAAGCTTTGTGCGCATAATCATAAGCTTGCAAATAATGCGAAGTTTTATCCGCCAATAAGAAACCCAAATCATTATAACCAACTGGATCATTTGGATTAAGTTGAATATATTTCTTGTAAGCTTTAATTGCTTGCTCAGTTCTACCTGTCAAACCCGACAATGAAGCGTACAAATAAGTAAAGGTTTTATCGCTGCGATATAACTTAATATTTTGTGCAACTAATTGATAGGCTAATTCATAGCGTTCAACTTCGCTATAAATTGACAATTTTAATAAAGCGCTATCACGTGGATTAAGTTTCGCAACTTTAGCCATGTTTTCAATATACTGATTTGCAGCCTGAATTTTATTTGTATCAAAATAGATTCGTAAAATTCCAATATTGGTCGCCGTGGTTAAAATTGGATTGGCACTTCCTGCGCTTTGATAATATTGCAAGGCACTTTCATTATGATTATTAAGATCATAGAGACTTGCTAGGGCTAAGTCAAGTGTACCATCTAAGCGAACTCCTTGTGATTCGGCTTTTAGCAACGAGTTTATTACATGAGGATTATTGCCTAATTTATACTGAATAATCGCTTGATTAACTAGCATATTGCCATCATTCGGTTTAAGTTGTAGTTCTGATTCAATATACTGATTCGCAACAGCTATGCTTTCATTACGCACTAAAGTCGCGATATATAAATTTTGCAGCGTGCTACTTGGATTAACTGTTTGCTGCATTTCATGTGTTATCATGGTAGTTAACAAAGGTAAATTATTATTTTTAGCCAAAATACTTGCCGACCAATAAGTTGGGATTTCCCAATTCGGGTAACGTGCATTAATTAAATCCAAGTTAGCTAATAACCCAGTTTGATCCGCATTAATGCTATAAGCAATACTAGCAAAGAGTAACGCCTCGGGATAGCTAGAGTATTTTTTAGCTATATACGCGGCAAATTGACTTAAGCTGGGTTTTGCTTCGGAGGTAATATTTGAACTAATCATAGTGCTCAGAAAGAGCAAAACTGCACGCGTTTTACTTGGATCGGCTTTAATTACCGCGTTTAAATCCTGTTTGGCTTTATCTAAATTATTCTGTTCTAAATCAACGCGAACGCCAAATAAATGTGCGGTATTTGAGTTTGGTGCCGCAATTAGTAACTGCTTGATTAAAAGATTTAATTTCCCGTAATCTTCTGCCGTTGAACTACTATGTTCAAAACAAATAATTGCTTTGTAAATTAGGCGCGGATCTTGATATTTATTGGCTAAGTAATAATATTTACCTGCCGCTTGTGAATAAACACCTTGGTTAAAGGAAACATCGGCACTCAATAATAAAGAAAAATCCTCCGCACTCAAACTAGCTTGCGGAATATGGCGTTGATCAAAGTCAACAAAATTATCCGCATACTCAATTGAGCTCGCCACGTTCTGTTGATAATTTTCACTACTAAATTGAGCAGGATTATAATTAACCGCATTGCTCGCACAGCCAAATAAGCCAGTTGCAATCCCAATGGCTATAATTATTTTCTTCATTGCTTTATCCCATAATACATATATAAATATCAATTAATCACGCGATTTTACCATCAATCGTCTGCGCCATTACTAATTTTACAATTTTAAACTGACTAAATTAATCAATCGACTCAAACATATTACTCTTTCCTAACCTCGTTAGTTGGTATAATTATCGTTTGTGCTACTTTCTCAACTTAAAATCAGCTTATTTAAGGAACGCTCACAATGCCTGAACTCCCTGAAGTAGAAACCGTCAAAAATGGCTTACAAGGCTTAGTTGGTACAACGGTAACCTCGGTAATAATTCGCTTTCCACGCTTACGCTATCCACTCAATCAAAGTGAATTAAATCAAGCCGTAGGGCAAAAAATCTACGCAATTACTCGCCGTGCCAAATATTTGATTTTTCATTTAGAGACTGGTTACTTAATTTATCATCTGGGGATGTCGGGGCGCGTAACTTTATACGCAGATCAAGCTCCTGAAGTTTTAAAACACGATCACGTGGATATCATCTGTGATAATTACACCATTCGTTATAACGATCCACGCCGTTTTGGCTGCATCATTTATACGGCAAGCTTAGCAAATAATCCGATGTTAGCTAATTTAGGTCCAGAGCCACTTGAAGCTGAATTTACCAGTGCGTATCTCGCAAATAAGCTCAACAAGAGAAATACCCCGATAAAACAATTAATTATGGATAATGCGGTGGTAGTCGGAGTTGGCAACATTTACGCTTGCGAATCATTATTTCTGAGCAAAATTAGCCCATTACGCAAAGGCAAAGATTTAAACTTGGCCGAGAGTCAATTATTAGTTGCTAATATCCAAAAAGTTCTCA
>Ga0247840_10001330_pt1 | contig 48905 bp, 55 predicted proteins | sample LaCruzMarch2015__FD_192404 | JGI IMG/M metagenome (GOLD analysis project Ga0247840, IMG submission 192404) | Freshwater microbial communities from meromictic Lake La Cruz, Castile-La Mancha, Spain - LaCruzMarch2015_17m | ecosystem: Environmental > Aquatic > Freshwater > Lake | place: Spain... | reverse complement strand
TATTCAAGAGAAGATCACGATCTATGATGCCAAATGGGAGATCACCAAACCCGCGATTACCGAATATTTGAAACACCCAAAATATGCGCTCTAATTTTTTTTCAAACGGTTGTGCGTAACTCCTATCTAAAACACACGCTGTGGGTTTTACCGGGTGGGAAAAAAGAAAAAAATCCGTGATGAACCCTGCCGGTTCAGACACAACATGATGAAAGTCAGCTTGCCGACTTCCTATGAAAACGGTCCCGGCATTTTCATTTTGTGTGCTTGTGGCACGCGAGCATCATGTCCGTTTTTATGATAAATATAATCTCCGGGTCAGTGCTTCATCTGGATATCGAAGTACATGTTCTTACCCGATGCTTTAAGCGGGATACCATAAGCGACACTGCACCCTTTGAGCATACCGAGTTTTAGCGCGGCAACACCCGCAGAGAACATGATACGGTTGTCGACGTTATGGATGCTTGCAGTTTTCACAGCAGAGCCAACCGCAATACCGAGATCAGAGATTTTTAAGACACAGTTCGGACCGGCAAAGGCGGTGGCAGAAGATTTGTTGATTTTTATTGCCTTCGCCATCCCGGCACAGGTGGGGTATCCGCATCCCCCGCAGTTTGCGCCAAGTGCCTGCCTGCCGGCTACACCGATGAGGACGCAGGCATCACTGTTCTTCATCTGCTCTCCGTTTATGCGGAAGAAGTCAACACCCATCGCATCGCCAATTTTGATCATTTTCTTTGCCAGTTTCGCAAGCTCTTTTCCCGTCACGACCTCAATGCCAATTGAGTCAATGCCCACTGCTTTTGGTGCGGTACGGGCAGCAATTGCCATGAGGTCAGCGACCGTTTTTACCGCTTCAGATTCAGTTGTCATACACCGTTCTTTGCCATAAAAGTTGAAATAGATGCGGGTGGACCAACACCCGCTATTCGAAAATCCGGTAATTATTCCGGGGGTTGCCATGCAGAATGGCTTGTTGTACTCCGGTGCATCATGGTCGTTTTCTTTACGCTCCAACACTCTGGATAAAAACCCTCATATTCCCAGAACGTTATCTTTCTGTGTGGATCTCTATATTCTACGGCATGGAAAAGCAGAAGTGTACCATTCCGGGTTCAACGATGCAGAGCGCAAGCTCACCGGCAAGGGAAAAGAAGAGATTGCCCTGGTCGCACAATGGATGGCATCACGGGGATACAAATTCGATCTGATCGCGACAAGCCCGCTCAAACGTGCTCATGAAACCGCGGGGATTATTGCTGCATCCCGTGGGAACAAAAGTGGCATCACGGTCTGGGAGTCACTTGCCCCGGGCGGGAACCTCGATGATATCTGTGGCGATATTAACAAATGTGAAGACAATGCAACGGTGCTGATTGTTGGGCATGAGCCCAGCTGCTCGATGCTCATCAGCCGGATCATTTGCGGTAGCGACAGTGCCGCCATCGTCATGACCAAAGGAGGGCTCGCGAAGATCCGGAATTACTCGTTTCAGCCCCGCCCATCAGGGGAACTCCAGTGGCTCCTCACCACGAGACAGATGATGAGTATGCAGTAGGTGTGCGGTCATAATGGATGAGACGATCCTGCACACCCGGAACAGATCCTCTTTTTTCTGGTGATCTCTGTCCGGTTGTGTGTGGAATTCCCGGTAGGCACTGGTAGCGAATCCGGATAAGAACGGGGAGGTTACTCAAACGGGAAAGTAACCTACGAGCGTGTCCATGAATCCCTCCATCGTTTCGTGCGGGATGGCATCGCACCCGTACCCGATGGAAAGCGTCAGATGTTCACGGAACGTGGTCACGCCAAGTGCAACGCCCGGGGGATCGATGACGATTCCGGCAATAAATGCACCTATTACCGGCAGGGTAGGGGAAAAGTCAGTTGATGCTTCCGGAAGGATCCCGATGTTTCCTAAGAACGGGGTGTTTGCGCCGGTGTCTGCCGATGCCTCCTTCATCATCCGTACCCGTTCACAAATGCCGGTGAAATTGGCGTATCCGAATGATTCAATGTCAATAGCAGACGCGAGACCCGGGTTGTTTGCCTTGTGCACCCGCATCGCGGCAGTTGCCTCCCTGATCCGGTCATCAAACGATCGTGTACCGGTAGGCATCAGCACATTGAATGCAACTGACCGGTTGGTGATTGCATCTAAAGGTAAAGAGGTAGAGGCACCGTTCGCTTGCGTGTCCATCGTATCTGGTGCAGGTTTTTCCCGGTTCAGGTACCTCCGCAGGTCTATCGAGAGAATTATGGGCACAAAAAGACCGGGTTGTGGATGGATGTAATCACAGAGCGCAGAAAAGAACCCGGCAAGGAGAAGATCGTTTACCGTTGCCCCGTTGAATCGGGCAGCGTTTTTGATCGCGTGCAGGCGTTTTTGAGACAGCGTTCGGATCGCAAATGCCCGGTTTTTGCCATCACCGGGACCTGCGGGAAACGTCCAGCCCGGGTACATGGGCGCGGGCGGGGTAATAACCGGTACGCGCTCTTGTAAGGAGAACCGGGACAGGACCCCGGCAAGGGAACGGTCGGGGCATGGGGAGAGGTAATTCCGCCATGCACCGGGGTCCCGGTAACAGCTGGCAAGGAGTTGTGCGTAGACAATCAGCCCATATGCGTCCATCGCGGCATGGTGCACCGTGATGCAGAGCGTGTCGCGAGATTCGGAACGGATAATGTCGAGGCGCACCGGGGGACTCGTTGCCGGATCGATCGGCGCAATGAGTACCTTCTGGAGGTCCAGATCCCTGTCAACGGACGGATGGATCCGGACAAGGTCATCTGCATTGAATGACGTGATGCGTTCCCAATACGGCGCGTCAACCTCGACAAAACGGCAGCCAAGCACCGGGACCACGGCAAGCGTTGCCGCACATGCATGCTTCAGCTGCATCTCATCGATTTGCCCGTCAAATGCGATGACGAAATGCATCGACTGTTCGCCCAGTTCCCGCAGGGCATAGTTGAACTGGTCCATTGGGGACGCGGGGATCCGGGGGGCAATCTGGGAATTCATGGGCAGGGATATTCGATTTGCTTATGTGCGTGACGATTAGTAATTGTTGTGTGTTCATCTGGGGAATGATCATAAGTCAATGGAAGAGATCTCGATGTTCCGGGTAAAATGTATGGTGGTAACCGAACTTTTTGTCAATTTGGGTCTGCACCCTCATCCTTTATCTTGCACCTCCACCAAAAGCACACATAATGATTCGCGAAACTCATGAAGACTTCCTTTCGATTATCAAATCCTATAGCCCGGACCCTAATCAACCAATTGCAGTGGTTCGCAAGGATTTTTCAGCGTTTTATGAAAATTTCCAGCACGGCGAGCGCCCGCTTGTGGAGCCGGTGGAGATCCATAAAGACCTGAAGGGGTTCTGGTGCTCGGTACCGGAATCGCTGCCGGATCGGACCATCCTGTTCTTCCACGGCGGCGGGTTTACCGTAGGGTCGACACAAGACCATCTTGGGCTCATCGCTCGTATTGCACACGCTGCGCGGGCGCGGGTCTTCTCGGTCGATTACCGTCTGGCGCCTGAACACGTCTACCCTGCAGCGGTTGAAGACGCACTCGCCGCATACCGGTATCTCATTCTCCATAACCATCTGCCGCACCATATTATTCCGGTCGGTATTTCAACAGGGGGAACACTGGCACTTGGTCTTGTGCTCTCTCTATCCGGGCATAAACTGCCACTGCCCCCGGCAACGATCTGCATGTCCCCGGTAGTCGATATGCTCTTTGGCGGCGCCTCGATGGTTGCAAACCGGGACAAGGACTGGATCACTCCTGCGCGACTCAACGCACTTCGCACCGTGTACCTTGCGGGGCAAGACCCGAATGATCCGACTGCATCCCCCATCCACGCAAACCTGTCCCGGCTTCCCCGGCTCTATATACAGGTGGGGACGCACGAGCTCTTGTTCGATGATATATCGGCATTTGTGAAAAAGGCAAAATGGGCGGGGGTTGTGGTCCGGTTCGAGATCTGGGAGAGAATGTTCCACTACTGGCAGATGTTTGGTGAACACGTACCAGAGGGGCATGAGGCGTTGGAGCATATCGGAGCATTTGTAGAAGAGGTGTTTACCCGGTAGCTTCTGTGGAGGCGTTACAGCCTCCCCGCATTCATGTCTGTTCCCCGGTTACCAACCCCCTGCCCACCCATACTCTTTTTTGCCTGGATCTCCAGACTCTCTGCCGGATACTCTTTTTGTCCTGACGCTGCGAACGCGCTCATATGTTCGAACGTCTTGCCCGTAGTTTTGAAGACATGGGGCGAGAGCATGTTCGGGTATGGTGCCCCGGGATCGTGCTCTGTGCGGTTGGCATCGTCGCGTTCGTGCTCGCATCTGCCACTCTGCTGCAGCAGTCAATACTCCTCTTCTCTGCCGCATTCGCTGTCTTCATTGTCGTTTTCGCGGTTCTCGCTTTCTTGTACCCTGCAATGCAGGGGATCTTTGTTACGGCATTTTACCCCTGTGCAAAGACCGTTGTTGTTCCGTCTGCCTATGGCCAAAATCGTATCGAAGAGGCACTCGTGCCACGGGCAGGAAAGGCTGGCGGGAAGGTCTAATCATTTTTTCGTAAGGAGATCAATATAACAAGAGAGAATGCCGAAACGCAACCCCCAGGCATGGGACATTCAACGCCTTGAAAGGGACCCTGTTATTGCGGCACTTGGGTCGTCTCCCGAGGGACTGACTGACGATGAGGCAGATTCCCGGCTCTGCAAGTACGGTCCAAATGATCTCATCCCCCCGGATCCATGGAGCAGTATAAGGAAACTGTTCGCCATCCTCTACAATCCATTCACGATCCTTCTTTTAGCCCTCTCCGTGATCTCATTTTTCACGGATGACATGAGGACAACAACAGTCCTGGTCTTCATGGTCCTCATCAGCCTCTCCCTCCAGCTGTATCAGGAGATACGGGCCGAGGGAAAAGTCCGGGCACTCCGGGACCTCGTGGCACTGACGAGCCGCGTGAAACGGGGAGGGAACGAGAGGGAGATCAAGCCAGCACTCCTCGTCCCCGGCGATGTCGTACACCTCTCTGCCGGCGATCTTATCCCCGCCGATCTGATCCTTCTCTCGTCAACGGAATTTTACTGCAACGAGGCGCCCATCACCGGAGAAGCGACCCCGCAGGAGAAGATACCAGTACCTGCCTCCGGACGAAAGCCAGGGGCCGTGTCTGACGACCTCGTACGCTCCCATTACTGCTACCTCGGTTCGAATGTTGAATCCGGTTCTGCCACGGGAATTATCGTCCGGACGGGAACGCAGACGGAATACGGGAGTGTTGTCCGTGCCGCCCGCAGCGTGAAGGTGAAAACCGAGTTTGACCGCGGGATCACCAGATTTACCTGGCTCATGATCTCCCTGATGCTGGTCACCGCACCGCTCATATTTGCCATAAATGTCATGACAAAGGGGAATGTCGCGGAGTCCCTCCTCTTTTCGCTTGCGATTATCGTCGGTATCACCCCGGAGATGCTTCCCCTGGTCATCACCCTGAACCTCTCGAAGGGCACAATAGAGATGGCAAAAAAGCAGGTTATCGTCAAGCGTCTCGGGGCGATCCAGGGATTTGGCGCCATGGACATTCTCTGCACAGACAAAACAGGAACGATCACCGAAGGCAAAGTAACCCTGACAGGATACTTCTCACCGGACGATACAGAGGATACGTCTGTCATTGAGCATGCAGCCCTGACGAGCAGGTTCCAGACCGGCTTTTGCAATCCTGTCGATGTCGCCATCCTGCGTCACCCATCCCTTGACCATGAGATCACCCATGGGGCATCCTACATAAAAAGAGGGGAGATCCCCTTTGACTTTTCACGGAAGCGGATGTCAGTTATCGTATCCTTTCCGGATAGCAGGACTGCCCTTCTCTGTAAGGGAGCTGCGGACAACGTCCTCCCTCTCTGTCAGGATGCTGAAAGACACGTACGGACCCGGGACGGACCCCTGCCCCGTGATTCCGTTGAAGCACGGATTTCCGGACTGTATCGCGAAGGTTTTCGGATCATCGCTGTCGCGTACCGGGAAATTGGGGAAAAGGATAGTTATGGTCCAGCCGATGAGACCAATCTCACCCTTTCCGGGTTCCTTGTCTTCAGTGATCCGCCGCGTGACACAACGGTTAAAGCCCTTGAAGATCTGAAAGCCTTGGGAATTTCGGTAAAAATCCTCACCGGCGATCACGAGGAGGTGACGAGGAGCATCTGCAGGCAGGTTAATCTCCCTGTCACCGGGGTTATTACCGGTGAAGAGATGAACGGCATGAGCGAGGTGGAGCTCGAAGGGAGGATCGATTCGGTCACTGTTTTTGCCCGCCTCCTGCCAAACCAGAAGGAACGGATTATTCAGTCCCTCAAAAAGCGCAGCCATGTCGTAGGGTTCCTCGGCGACGGCATCAATGACGTTTCCGCAATGAAAGCAGCCGATATCGCGATCTCTGTCAATTCCGCTGTCGACATCGCAAAGGAGGCATCAGACATCGTCCTTTTGAAAAAAAGCCTTCTTGTGCTTTCAGAGGGGGCACTGGAAGGACGGAAGGTCTTTGCGAATATCATGAAGTACCTCCGTGCCACATCGAGTTACAACGTGGGGTACATCTTCAGCACGGTCGGTGCAAGTATCCTGTTCCCATTCCTTCCCGTCCTTCCGATCCAAGTCCTCTTCAATAACCTCCTCTTTGACATCTCCATGACAGCACTTCCCATGGATACAGTTGACAAGGAGGTTATGGAAAGCCCACGAAGATGGGACATCTCGGGTCTCACCCGGTTTATCGCTACCTTCGGCCCGTTCTGCTCGGCATTCGATTATATCACCTGGGGAGTCCTTATCTTCTTCTTCGGTGCTATGACAGATCCTGCCCTCTTCCAGACGGGGTGGTTTGTCCAGTCAGTCGTTATCATGATCCTTTCTATCCACGTGTTCCGGACAAATAAAATCCCATTCCTGCAGAGCAGGGCAAGCCTTACGTTCGGGCTTGTGAGCGGGATCGTCTGCCTGATCGGTGTACTTCTCCCGTATACCCCGTTTGCAGGTGCTCTCTCCCTTGTCCCATTACCAGGGTTGTTCTATCTCTTCCTCGCCGGGATATTTATCGGGTTCGTGGCTGTTATCCAGCTTGTCAAGATGCTATATTTCGGGGAAATTCAATTGAGGGGCACGTGTTCTGTCCCAAAATAACTACACAAAACCTTCTGTATCTCCTGTGAGGATACAAACAGTGAAACCCCTGAATGGGCGGTCTGGGGGGAGATGACATCCCCATATTCCCACGTACTCCAAGGAGTGATCCGATATCAAAAAGGGAGATAAACCGGGGATTTACACCAATAATCTGTCTCCGGAAAAACGATAAAAAGAATGGTTCTCCTTCAGAACGATGTCCTATCCGCACCGGGAACAGCAATCTGTCTCACTTGTCAGTCGAATCGCCCCCCTCGTTTATCAGGATAGGTTCATTCTATCGTCAGGGACTCTGCCAGAATAATCTTTTTCCCCCATCCCCGCCAATGAACACGTATGTTTGAACGTATTTCGCGCAGTATTGAACTCGTCAAGGCGAGCTGGCGAATCCTCTTAGAGGACAAAAAACTCCTCACATTTCCGGTATTATCAGGAATCGTTACGCTGCTTGTCATTGCCACATTTATCCTGCCGCTGATCTTCTCGAACGGTGCACTCTCGCTTGCGACAAATTCGATTACCGGGATCATCCTCCTGTTCCTGTTTTACGTCGTCAGCTACTTTGTCGTGATCTTCTTTAACGTGGGGCTGATCAGTTGTGTAAACGCGAGACTCCAGGGCAAAACCATGACGGTCGGGGAGGGGCTCTCAGCGGCTACCCGCCATCTTGGCTCCATTCTCGCATGGGCGATCATCGCTGCAACGGTAGGACTCATCCTTCGCATGATCGAAGACCGTGCCGGCTTCCTCGGGCAGATCGCTGCAGGCTTGGTCGGCGGTGCCTGGAGCCTGGTCACGATGTTTGTTGTACCGGTGCTTGTCTTTGAGGAAAAAGGCGTCTTCGACTCGATGAAGGAGTCCCTCGGTTTGTTCAAAAAGACATGGGGTGAGAGCGTTGTCGGAAGTCTCTCGATCGGGCTTATCTTTTTCGCAATCGGCATTGTCGGCTTTGTACTCGTGCTCGCCACGACTATGCTGCACAGTGAAACAGTATTCTTTGCAGCAATCGCCCTTTTTGTCGTGCTCATAGCAATCCTTGCCATCCTCGCCTCGGCGATGCAGGGGATCTTTGTTGTGGCATTATACACCTACGCAAAGACCGGTCAGGTGCCAGACGCCTTCAACCGTGGACTGGTGGAAGGGGCGTTTGCGCCCAAATCCATGCAGTTCGGTGGAAACATCTAAACTCCTTTTTTAACAGATCAGGAAGAGGAATTTTCTGGAGACCTGTCTCCTGCCGGGGATTAAAAAATATCGTAAAGGTGCCGGCGGCTGAAATGCGAGAAAAAGATCCTATCAGCGATCGCCCTGTGTTACGATAGCCACCCGCAGCACGACGGCATTGCCGTCATTTTATTACGTGCCGTATAATATCGGGATTCATCTCTTTTTAACCGACGGGATCCTTTGGATTGTCAGGGGGATCCTTCCCTGCCACGGGTGTGCCCGGTCACGGCGTGATCCGGTGCTTCTCCAGCTGCCCGTCGTAATACGCCATGACAGTTATCGGTTCACCTTTTGCAAACGCTCTCATCCGGTCATCGTAGACTTTCTGGACGTGCCGGAGCCGTTTGCGAGTGAAGTGCTCATTTATAGTCTCCAGAAAATCGATCTCCTGCGTGAGGAATGCATTTTCATACTCTGTCGTTTCACGGGCGATCGCGAGACATCCGTCGGCTGGGATAACCGTACCATACTCCCCGTGCTGGTCCAGCCCGGCAATCTGGCGCCAGTCCACCTTTCCCGTTTCATCCGGTTCACGGTGAAGCATGTACGGGTAGATGCGGCAGATGGCAAAACGGCGGTCATATATTTGGCACCTGCCGTTTTCAAGAAAATAACACGAGCCCGCTTCATCATCCTTCGCACGCAGCGCATACCCGGAGACATAGAACGTGCCGTTCTGGTCGCAGAACTCGGGTTTGGGGGCAGGTTCGAGTGCAGCAGGATCAATGGCTTTTGCTGCCGTCACATCACGGTCGAGCAGGAATACATGTCCATTGAACGCCTGGGTGCAGCATTTTGCACATCGAGTACACCGGAACCCGACCTCTTTGATCACACCGGCAAGGCGTTCCATGGGATAACTAAAGAGGTTGTTTCGTTCCTGCGTCAATGCAGCAATACGGAAAGGGATAGGTACAAGGGAAACGGTGACCACCAGTCAGATGTGCATGAAGGTATGGTGGTAGTTGGTATTGGCTTTATTGTAGAGAGGGGAGTTGCTGTAGAACCGGGTGATGTGGGAGAGCAGATGACGTTGCAGGATTACCAGCGCTATTACCCTCGCTCGCGCTGTCTATAAAAAAGATTCACAACGCGAGTTCCGGCGCATTGCATTCTAATAAAATCTCCTGCAACCAACAGTTACTGAAGATGCCCTGCAGGCATAAGGAAGTGGCATTATCCGAAGTTATTGGATAAGAGAACATACATGATGCACCCGCGTGCCGAAAGCACACAAAATAAAAGTGCTGCCTGCAGCACTTTAAATAGTAAAAAATTATTTTGCCGGTGCAACCCGGCTATTCCGGCTGACGAGCACATTGTACGCATCATGCGCCGGATTGTGCCGAACCAGCACGTTCTCCAGTTCCAAAATTGACCCATATTGTGCTGATAAAATTGTATCATTGCTGGCAGTGATATGAAAAGCAGGTAACACGGCATACACCGGCTTTTCCGCTGACCCGTCGCAGAGCCTGAACATATGGGTCTTTGGATCCCCGAGATTCTCGGACATTTTTGCCGCGATAAAATTCACCCGTTTTCCCACGTGAAGATGGATCCGGGACAACCGCAAGCCGCGTGATCCAGCAGGAACCCGGAACGTCTCACGGGTTTTCCCGTCATTTTTGAGTATCACGTAACTGTATTTGATATCGGTGTTCGTGTACCGGAATGGTTCTTTGCAAGCGGCAAGCGTCTCCATGAGGTGCGTGGGTTTGATAGATGGCGCAGTCACAAAACTCCAGCACCGGTCCGGTGTGCAGTTCGTGTTATGGATAAACGAACAGGGAGAATAGATGGACAACCCTTTCTTTTTGAGGGCAAGGGAAAGCATGCGCAGCCCGGTAGACGTGATCTCTTCAGCGGGCTCGACAATAAGGATTGTCCCATCCGGTGCAAGCCTTTCCGTAAAACTCATGATGAGCACTGCCCGTGCTTCAAGGGATATGTTGGTCAGTTCGTTCGTCACATTGGAAAAGATCGCGAGGTCAATACTCTCCGGCAGCATCTTTTCAGTGAGTGCAGTAATGTCTGCTTTCACCGGGGGATTTATCACGACGCGGTCCGATCTTCCGGTGACGCTCTGCACAAGGAACGTGAATGCCTCGATGTGCTCCTCAGATCGCTCAACTGAATGGATGATTGCACGAGCGGTATCCAGCCGGGAATAGAGATCCGCAATGGCAAGCGGTACGACACCGGGTCCGGTACCCACATCCAGAACGGTCATATCCTTTTTTAGGAGACCGTCGCACGCGAGCATCGCGAGCAGGTGTTCGGTCTGCATAAAATAGACCGGGAAATGATACGCAAGATACCCGAGCACATGATACCCTTTCGTGTATTGCAATGACCGTTGGTGCGTCGGCTTCCAGTAGTCTGATTTCTGCGCGACAATTGCCCTGCGGAACCGTTCAAGGATGATCGGATCGTCCCAGTTCTTTCCAATCTTTTTAGTTATATACTGCTCAATGGCACATTCAAGTGTTGCAGGAATGCTGCGCTCATCAAAAAATGCAGCAATTCTCTTCTCTTCATCATCATTCAGAATATAGGGTTGTGGGGGAGTGACCCTTGAAATCTCATAATCCGGACCTGTCTTTTTTGCCTTAAGTCCCAGTTGTGCAAGATGCGGAAGGATTATCGTGTAGATCTGGTGGACTGACTGCGGCTCATCAAGATAAAGTGAAATCTCTGAAAGGAAGAATACCGGTTTTGTACCGGCGACATATTTCACCGTAGAGATGAGTTGTTTTTCAGTCATACCCTTCCGGTAAATTAGTGATTGCCGCTCATACATCTTTGTATGGTCGCTGCCGACCGTGATCATTACGAGTTGCCTGCGTCAGGCTCATATAGCGGTACAGCGGAGATGGAGATACGGGAAATGTATGTGCGGCAGGTATTCGCTTGTCTGTATCGATGACCTTGGCAACCGGTTCCGGGTATTCAACCCGATGCTCGGCGCTCGTTCCCGGTTCAATATTGCCCCCGGAAACGAGATGCCGGTCATTGTCAGAGCAGAAAAAAATGAACTCGTACTGATGCGCTGGGGTTTAATTCCTCACTGGACACAGGATATCAAATCCACAAGACCTCTCATCAATGCACGGGCAGAAACAATCGCAGAAAAACCCTCGTTCCGGAACCTGATCACACGCTCGCGGTGTCTTGTTCCCGCGAGCGGTTTCTTTGAGTGGAAGGCAGAAGGGCACAGGAAGACACCGTTTTATCTCTCTCTGACCGGGAGGCAGTGCTTTGCATTCGCCGGTTTATTTGACGAATGGCATGATCCGGCAGGGAAAAAAATCGCCTCCTACACGATCATCACTACCGCACCTAATAATCTCATGGCGCGTGTCCACAACCGGATGCCGGCAATTTTGACTCCGGAGAACGAAGTGCGCTGGCTCTCTCGTGATGTATTCGATACCGGTCAGATAAAGGATATCCTTGCCCCATATCCTTCCGAGGAGATGAAAATAGTTCCAGTCTCACCGCTCATCAACAATCCCACAATCGATGACGAGCGGGTGATAACGCCAGTGAATTCTTTTAGCCACACATAGAGTATACAGGGGGAGATCATGCTCGACCATTGTCCCGGCGCCGCAAATATCCGTACACCCACGCTCGCAATCAAAAAGTGCCCGCAGTGCGGTGAAGAAGTGGAATTATTCTCAAACGACATTGCAGTGAAATGCGACAAATGCGGGTTTGTGGTCTACAACGACATCGCATCCTGCGTCCAGTGGTGCAAACACGCAAAGGAGTGCATCGGTGAGGAGATGTACCGGAAACTCACGGAAAAGAAGGAAGGGTAACCGGTTCCATCACACCCCGGCATATCCTGTTTTGACACGCTGTGATACCTGTCACAGTGCGAGCATTCGCGCGATTGCTGTGCGTGCACGGTCCGCAATCTCTTCCGGTACCGTGATGCGGGGTTGCATGGATACCAGTGCGTCACGCACCTTCACGAGATCAGTCTTTTTCATATTCACGCAGATCGCATCCGGTGAGAGGGGATAGCACGTCTTTTCGGGGGACTCCTTTTTAAGACGGTGCAAAATTCCCACTTCAGTCCCGATGATAAACTCCTTTTCCGGTAATGTGCGTACGTACTTTATAATCCCCGAGGTGCTCGCGACGTAATCCGCGCAATCGATCACATCCGGGCGGCACTCTGGGTGCACGAGCACAGCCGCATCCGGGTGCAGTAGTCGTGCTGCTGCCACATGTTCCGGCGTGTACCGGTCATGGACAAGACAGAAGCCTTCCAACGGGAGAATATTCTTTTTAGTGAACCGTGCTGCATACTGTGCGAGGTTCCGGTCCGGAACAAAAATTATTTTGTCTTCTGGCACCGAGTTGACGACCGCCACGACATTTGCCGATGTGCAGCATATGTCGCTCTCTGCCTTGACCTCAGCGGTTGTGTTCACGTAGCAGATGACAGCAGCATTTTTGTGCCGGGATTTTACGAGTTTTAACTGGTCAACCGTGATCATATCAGCCATCGGGCAGCGGGCGTCCGGTGCTGGTAGCAGGACAATTTTTTCCGGCGAGAGAACAGCTGCTGTCTCTGCCATGAAATCGACGCCGCAAAAGACGATCACATCCCCTTTCATCTTTGCTGCGGCGCGGGAAAGTTCGAGTGAATCCCCGACGATATCCGCGATGTCCTGCACGTCTGCCCGCTGGTAATTGTGCGCAAGGATAATTGCGTGCTTCTCCTCTTTTAACCGGAGTATCTCATCCCGAATTTCTGATACACCTGGCACCCGGCACACTCCCCGTATCCTAGTAATCTCGTTCTTTTTTATTAATAGTCAATGCCGTTTTCACTCCCTGACGTCAGATATTTCCACCGGGATGTTTATGTGCGCACACTCCCAACGATTATCCATCTGCATGAAGATTATCCTTCCCGACAACAGCAAGAAGACAATTGACACGGGTGCCTGTACTATCGAGCAGGTGCTCATCTCCCTTGACATCAACCCGGTTGAGGTGATTGTATCAGTAAACGGGCGGCTTGTGCCGGAAGATGCCGTCGCAACCGAAAACGATGAGATCAGGATCATACGGGTTGCCCACGGGGGATAAAAAGTGAGCGACCGGGAGGGGACATCGAAAATTACGGGGTGCACGCTCTGCCATGAACCTGCTGTCGCCCGGATCCGGGAGCCGGATCGTCACCTCTGCGCAGCGCATTTCATCGAATTTTTCGAAGACAGGGTAGCCCGTACGATACGGACGGAACAGCAGGTGAAACCCGGAGACCGGATCGCGGTTGCCCTGAGCGGCGGCAAGGACAGCACTGCCCTGCTTCTCGTCCTCTCCCGTTTATTGCCCACATGGGAGCGGGTGCATCTGGTCGCCATCACAATCGACGAAGGAATTGAGGGATACCGGAATGAAACTGTCCGGGCAGCCGTACAGCTGACAGAAACCCTTGGGATCGAACAGCACACGGTTTCGTTCCCGGAATTGTTTGGTGATAATCTCGATACCCTCCTTACCGGGCGGGAGTCAGAGGCATGCACGGTCTGCGGCATCCTCCGGAAAAAGGCGCTTGTCGTTGGGGCGGAGCGGTATGGTGCGACAAAGATCGCCACCGGGCATAATCTTGACGATGAGGCGCAGTCTGTGCTCATGAACGTGCTCCGGGGCGACCTGCCCCGGCTCATCCGTGATGCGACAAAAGAGACGCCATCTTTTATCCCGCGCATCAAACCCCTTGCTCTCACCCCGGAAAAAGAGATTGCGATCTATCTTTTCGTCTGCAATGCATGGAAGGTACTTCCCGAGTGCCCGTATACCCGTTTTGCCCTGCGGGCAGAAGTGCGGGGGATGCTCTCGAAACTTGAATTCCAGAATCCCGGCACCTTGCAGCACCTGATTGAGAGTAAAAAAAAGATCGAACAGTATTGTACCGACATGCCGGTTATGGATACCCTGCGCCGCTGCCGGGAATGCGGTGATCCCAGCAGCGGGGATCTCTGCCAGGTATGCCGGCTCCGCCAATCACTGGGTCGATGATGCGGACTTCGCGGATGGTTCGTCCACGATGCGTTCCGGGTGCGTGTAGATGTTCATCTTCCCGCCGCGTGCGAACGCGATCACAGTGAGCCCGGTCTCCTCGGCGATCTCCACCGCAAGTGTTGTCGTCGCGCTACGGGAGACGACGACAGGAATGTTTGCAACCAGGCATTTACGTACCATCTCTGATGATATGCGACCCGATGAGATCACGTACGTCCGGGAGAAGTCAACATTATGACGCAACCCGTACCCGATCACCCGGTCGACCGCGTTGTGGCGTCCGATATCCTCTGCGATTGTGATTGCCTTTTCACGGTAAAGAAGTACCACCATATGGATGCCCCCGGTGGTACGGTGCAGGTCTGAATCGAGGACTGTTTTCTGGGCATCCCTGATTGCATTGGCGCTGATGGTAAATACTGATTGGATCTTTGGGAGTTTTCCGGCATCAATAAATGACGTGCTTCCGCCGCAGCCAGAAAGGATGGTCTTTTTTGGTCCCAGCACCTTGAACAGGTTTTTTGTGATCACGCTGATCCGGTTCTTGTCGATCTTGATCGACTCGATCTCATCCACGCCTTTAATGATCTGTTCGGTAAAGAGGTATCCGGTGACGAAATTCTCAAGATCGACCGGGCTCATCATTGCAGTCACCGCGTGCCGCCCGTTCACGAATATGGCAATCGGGTGCTCCTCAACAACTTCGTGCGAGGTCTTTTCACACGCTTCCCCGTCAACCTTCAGGCAGGGGACAGTGTGGGACATCTTTTCTGGCGCACGCTTCTTCTCGTCTCGTGATTTTTGTTCTGCCGTAGTGGGTGTCCCCCGCGTTTTTATAATATCTCGTCCATGCTGCCCGACCGGTATCCCTCAATATCGAGCGTCACATACGAAAAACCGATCGATTTGAGTGTCGTTGTCACATCAGGGTGTATGCTGATTATTTTGTTCATATCCTCTTTAGGTACTTCTATCCGGGCAATATTTCTGTGCACCCGGACCCGGACCTGCGAAAATCCGACCATGTGCAGGAACGCTTCTGCTTCCTCAACCATGTGCAGTTTTTCCTGCGTGATCTCATCCCCGTACGGGATGCGCGACGCGAGACAGGCAGCGGATGGCTTGTTCCAGAACATAAGACCCATATCGCGTGCGAGGGTCCTGATATCCGCTTTTGAGATGCTGGCTTCAATGAATGGATGCATGATCCCTTCTTCTGCACTCGCAGCAAGACCCGGTCGGTGCTCTCCTGTATCCGAGATGTTCATGCCGTCTGCGATACAGGTAAAACCCAGTTCGCCGGAGCGCCTTTTCAAGATTACGGCTGATTTTTTTTTACACCGGTAACAGCGATCAGCCGGGTTCGCACAAAACAGTTCATCATCCATGATATTCAGAGAAATGATCTCAAGTTCGAGACCGTGCTTGCGTGCGATATCTTCTGCTTCTGCAATTGCCGCACGCGGCACGAGCGGGCTGTCAAGAAAGACGCACCGGCTCTTTGCCCCGAGCGCTTCCCGGGCGAGGACGGCAAGGAGACTGCTGTCCACTCCCCCGGAAAAGGCAATGAGCACCGATCCTTTCTCTGCTATTTTCTGTTTTACGAGTTCGCGTCTTGCAAAAAGATCCATAGAAATTCACAGGAACAAAAAAACGGGGATATTCATAAAAACCGGGAGGGATTTATGTACCGCACCGTTCGGTGGATTCGCCGCCGCACCCTTCATCACCGACACGCAACTGTTTACAGATATCGCAGGTGCGCTGGACGAGGTTGATCTTTTTACCTGCCTGTAAATCACGGGCGAGCAGTTCAATCGATCTTTTCACATCGTTCTCGAACTCGATCCGGTATCCGCGTTTTCCGGAGAGGTACTGGGACACCGCTGATGGTGCAATCTCCAGCATCCGGGATGCCTCGACCTGGGAGACACCGCACCGGACGAGTTCAACGGCAATAGCTGCACGTATCGCAGGCAACACATCCCAGACTATTTTCTGACACGGGGCTTCCATACTATCACAACGTTTAAGTTATAACAATTGTCACATAATACTGTGTATTCACAATTGTGAATAATAATTTGTGCGGAAGATCAAATAATCTTTGTGCTCTGTCGCTCTGTACCAGAAGTGCACCATCCCTCTATCGTATCCGCGAACTGGTACCAAAAAACAGTCAACTAAAAGATCAATCCGGTTTTTTGGGTGTTGACAAAAGAATAATTCAAAGACCGGCGCACATATTCAGTAACAGGTGCCAGAATGGGAGAAAAGCGCATTATCTACATGGATCACTCTGCCACGACATACGTCCGAAAGGAGGTCGTCACAGCAATGATTCCGTATTTTACCGAACATTTTGGCAATCCTTCTTCCATCTATGGCATTGCCCGTGAATCAAAGAGAGCTGTTGATGCGGCACGGGCTCAAGTGGCAAAAGCTCTCGGCGCTGACCCGGAAGAGATCTATTTCACATCGGGCGGCAGCGAGTCGGACAACTGGGCGTTAAAAGGCGTAGCGTATGCAAACCGGAAACGGGGCAACCACATAATCACGACACAGATCGAGCACCACGCTGTGCTCCACACCTGCCAATTCCTGGAAAAGGGCGGGTTCGATGTCACGTATCTTCCGGTTGATAAACACGGGCTTGTCGATCCCGCCGCGCTCGAAGCTGCGATCACCGATAAGACGATCCTTGTCTCGATCATGTACGCGAACAACGAGGTAGGGACGATCGAGCCAATCGCGGAACTCGGCGCCATCGCACGGGCACGCAAGGTGTACCTCCACACGGACGCGGTCCAGGCAATCGGGAATGTCCCGATCGATGTGAAGGCGCAGAATATCGACATGCTCTCGCTCTCTGCTCACAAGTTCTATGGTCCGAAAGGGGTGGGGGCACTCTACATCAGAAAGGGCGTGCGGATCGAGAACCTGATCCACGGTGGCGGGCAGGAACGAAAGCGGCGGGCTGGCACAGAGAACCTCGCAGGTATTGTCGGATTGGGAAAAGCAATCGAGCTTGCGACTGCTGACATACCGGGGCACAACGAAAAGATCCTTGGGATGCGGGACAGGTTAATAAAAACAGTTCTTGCAGAGATCCCCCACACCCGGCTCAACGGGCACCCGGAGAAGCGCCTGCCCGGGAACTTCAACGTGAGTTTCGAATTTATCGAAGGGGAGTCCATGCTCCTCTGGCTGGATGACGAGGGCATCTGTGCATCCACCGGCAGCGCATGCACATCGGGCTCGCTGGAACCGTCGCACGTCCTTCTTGCCACCGGTGTTCCAGTCGAAGTGTCGCACGGCTCGTTGCGTTTGACACTCGGAGATGCAAACACTGAACAGGATGTTGATACCGTGCTCGCGGTGCTGCCAAAAGTTGTATCACGTTTACGGGCGATGTCCCCCCTGTACCAGAAAGAGTGTGCCGGAAAACCGGGAGGGAGCCATGTATAGTGAGACGGTGATGGACCATTTCAAGAACCCACGGAACGTAGGAGAGATAGAGAACCCGGATGGCGTTGGAGAGGTCGGGAACCCGGTCTGCGGCGACATCATGAAAATTTTTTTAAAAATTGAGAATAACGTGGTGGTCGATGCAAAGTTTTTGACGTTCGGGTGCGGAGCAGCGATCGCATCGAGTTCAATGGCGACGGAACTCGTCCGGGGAAAGACTTTGGAAGAGGCGTGGCAGCTCTCCAACAAGGCAGTAGCTGAAGCGCTTGACGGACTCCCGCCGATAAAGATGCACTGTTCGGTGCTCGCGGAGGAAGGCATCCATAAGGCAATCAACGATTACCGGGTGAAGCACGGTATGGAACCGTGGCAGGAGACCTCCACGCACGCCCATGATCATGGTGACCACAATCACGGTGAAGATCTTACCTGCGGGCATTAGCACGAAGATCGAAGCGCAAATACCAACACAGGTTCCGGTGAATGATGTTAACAGAAAAAGAACGAGAGCGGTACAAACGGCAGATGATGCTCTTTGGTGACGAAGGGCAGGAACGGCTTAAAAATGCCCACATCTTCATTGCCGGTGCTGGGGGGCTCGGTTCGCCCATCTCTTTCTACCTTGCAGTCGCCGGGATCGGTACTCTTACGGTTGTGGATAACGACGTGGTCGACCAGTCCAACCTAAACAGGCAGATCCTCCACTATGATGGTGACATCGGACGGAAAAAGACTGCATCAGCAGAGGAGAAACTCCGGGCGATCAATCCTGACATCACAGTCAAGGTGATCGATGCAACTATTGATGCATCAAATGCTCATTTACTTGTCGGCGATGCTGACGGGATCGTCGATGCGATGGATAACTTCCCGACCCGATATATCTTAAACGACGTGGCAATCGACAAGAACATTCCCTTGTTCCACGGCGGGATACGGGGTTTTTACGGGCAGGCGACCACGATCATTCCGAAAAAGACCGCGTGCCTCCGGTGTATCTTTCCCCACCCCCCGCCAAAAGAAATGTTCCCCGTCGTGGGGGTGACACCCGGGTTTATCGGAATGGTTCAGGCAACCGAGGTGTTAAAGTATCTCTTGGGGAGCGGAGAACTCCTTGCCAACCGGCTCTTTATCTGGGACGGGTTGCAGGCGCATGCAGAGGAGATCGCGCTGGAGAGAAATCCTCAATGTGAAGTATGCGGGGATATACACAATACAAAGTGGGAGAAGAAATGACCGTTAAAGTCCGGTTTTTTGCACGGTTCCGCGAGCTGTTCGGCGGCGATATTGTCACAAATGCTCCAGAGGGAACCAGTTTTATGGGGATGGTAAAAGAGATTGCCGGAATGAACCGGGAGGGTTACGATGCAATCTTTGATGACACTGGTGCGTTCCGCGAGTTTGTGATCTTAATGAAGAATGGGAAACGCATCGATTGTGCGAACGCAGCCCAGACTCCGGTTGCTGATGGCGATGAGATTGCCGTGTTCCCGCCGGTTGCGGGTGGTTAGGCTCTCTACAGGGGGAACGATGATCGCAATCCAGACAGAAGATGTCGATATCGAGCAGTTGATTAACGCGGCGAAGCAGCGCGGCACTGGTGCAATTGTCGTGTTTGATGGTGTCGTACGGGACGATGATATTCGTGAGATGGAACTTGAGGCATATGAAGAAGTGGCATTAAAAGAACTTGAAAAGATCGCTGAGGAGGCACGGACTCTTCACAACCTCTGTTCCGTTGACATCATCCACCGCATCGGGCGGCTCTCAGTCGGGGAGAACATCCTTATCATCGTCGTCTCCGCAGGACACAGGAAGGAAGCGTACGAGGGTTCACGCTTTATTATCGAAGCAATAAAAGCCGGTGTCCCGATCTGGAAAAAAGAGCTGACGAAGGATGGCAGCCGGTGGGTGCCGGGCGACCATGCGCACGGCAGTGGAAGATCCAAGCGGTGACAAAAGAGCCGCTTTGTTGCAGCACATCGCCTTTTTTTAACTGGATTTTTCCCGTCCTGATAGCAAGATGTTAATTGGACTTTTTGTTCTCGAATCAGAGGGTGATGGCGTCGCCGTCAACCCGGGATGCTCCCGCGGCGGCTCAGTGATTGAATATATGTGGTGAACGCCCAGTCATTATATCCCCACGATTGGCAAAGTGCGATAAAACAGGGATACTCTAATGAGCGAAAAACAGAGGATTTTATCCTATCCCCTGCATAGTGTCAATTAATGCAGGAGATTGTAAGGAAACTGATCCATCTCTTTTTCGGGCTGGGTATCGCGGGGATGGTCAAGGTCCTCGATCAGCCGACAGTGGTCGCGATCCTTGCCGGTGGTCTTTTTATCGGTATCATTCTTGTTGACCTCATTCTCCGTGGTTACCGGATCCCAGTCTTCTCGTCTCTTGTTGATTACGGGGATCGATGCGATCCCCTGCCAGGAAAAGGGGCGTTCTTCTTTGCGGTGAGTGCCCTTCTGTGTGTCATACTCTTCCCGGCACCTGTCGTCATACCGGCGCTTGTCACCATTGCCGTGCTGGACAGCGTCACGACCCTCGTCGGCATACGGTATGGGAAAAGACGCATCTATAATGGCAAGTCCTGGGAGGGGACGCTCTCCGGGATTCTCGTCACGGTTCTTGTGCTCGTGCCGTTCCTTACAATCACTGGGGCGGCGGTGGTTGCGGTCGTTGCCGGACTCATTGAGCTCTTCTCACCAGTTGATGACAATCTCATCATACCGGTCAGCGTGTGCATCCTTCTGACAATATTCCCTGTGCTTATCTGAAGATAGGTGGAAACGTCAGAGCGTGATGGGACTGAAGGTTTAAATCTCCCCGATTTGGTTTCATTGCTACCGAAGAGTTCCCATACTCGGATTATGATGCGATCCCCATATCATTTAACCGCTCCAGCCGCTCACACGCATCGTGTAGCGTTTCATCCTTCTTTGAGAAAGTGAAACGGAGTTTGGTCGCTCCCCCGGCATGGTAGAATGAACTTCCCGGAACTGCCGCAACCCCGCATTTTTCCACAAGGAAACGGGCGAATTCGGTATCGGGCATGCCAAAGCCTGAGATATCCGTGAAGATGTAGTACGCTCCTTCGGGCAACTGGCACTCGAATCCCGCTTGCCTGAGTCCAGTAAAAAGGATCTTCCGTTTACGGTCATACTCGCGTGCGAGTTCCTTGTAATATACCTCCGGCAGTTCGAGCGCAGCAACGCAGGCACGCTGAAGCGGAGCCGGTGCACCCACCGTGAGGAAATCGTGGATCTTCCGGATCCGTGCGGTCAGGAGCTCATCCGCTAGTGCATACCCGACACGCCAACCGGTGACACTATAGGTCTTTGAGAAACTTCCGATGGTGATGGTCCGGTCGTCCATCCCATCGAGCGATCCGATGGAGATGTGCCGTCTTCCATCGTAGAGGATGTGTTCGTAAATCTCGTCTGTTATCGCGATTACGTCCTTATCGATGCAGAGGTCAGCAACAAATGCAAGTTCGTCTTTTGTAAACGCCTTGCCCGTCGGGTTGTTGGGGGTGTTTAAGATGATCGCCCGACTCTTCTTTGTGAACGCAGCCTTCCAGGCTTCTTCATCGATGGCGAGATCGTCACCGAGCGGGACATACCGGGGCACCGCACCGGAGATCTGTGCATCCGGACCATAGTTCTCGTAGAACGGTTCCGGCACGATCACTTCATCGCCCGGTTGGATGAGGGCAAGCATCGATGCCATCATCGCTTCCGTTGAACCGCAGGTTACTGTGATCCCGGTTTCGGGATTGAAGTGCATGCCGTTGTATTGCGCTACCCGTTCTGCGATTGCCTCACGGAGATCCTTTGCGCCCCACGTGATCGCGTACTGGTTGAGATCTGCATGCAGCGCGGCGCATGCCGCCACTTTAAGTTCGATGGGGCAGGGGAAATCGGGAAAACCCTGTGCAAGGTTTATCGCATTGTGTGCGATGGAAAGCCGGGTCATCTCCCGGATCACCGATTCGGTGAAGTGATCAGCACGTGAAGGATGGGTGGAGAGAAAATGTGAACGGGCAGGTGCTGTTGCTGGTATGATGGCGCCCGGTTGCGCATGCTTCATGATGAATACGGTTGGTGTGAATCGAAATATAATGTGCTGAGCCGGATGGCAATGAGCGGTCCGGGTTTGTGCACGGTGCGATAGGGAGAGATGTGGGAATACGGTGCTGCCATTGAAATATTCCCCAACCGTATCGCAGCTGAAAATCGCAGGGTTACACTCATGTCACCGATGCCCAACCAGAATAAAAAGTTGCAAGCCGCAAAACCCGGACACAAAAAGATGCTGCTGCCCCCGTAGTTCATTCATGCAGTCGTGTCTGCCGGCTGCGGGTGCCACAAGACTCCTGCCCTTTCGGTGCGTGAGAGATCTTTTCAAGCATCAGACCCCGTTGGGCGATTGCATCTGTGTCATGCAAATCAAGAACGAGTACTTTCTCAAACGCACGGAGCGCAAGAAAATTCTTCCCGGGCATGGCAAGCGCCCTGCCCTTGTTGTACCAGGCATCGACAAACGCCAGGTCAATATCGGTTGCCTGTGCAAACGCGTTCGTCGCATCCCGGTAATTTCCGCGTTTATACGCGATTACCCCAAGGTTATACCACGCATTGGCATTGTTGGGTGCTGCCTTGATATCCCTGCGGAGCAACACAACCGCTTCATCATACCTCCCCGCTTCGGTAAGTCCGGCAACTTCTGAGATCCCTGTGTACCCGCGAGGCATGCCTGTTTTATCAACGTGGCGATCGATGAATGTTTTGGATGGCGGGACACCATGCCGCCCTCGCCAGTACTTCTTTTACCTCCACACCCACCCAACATCAGAATATCACCGTTTATCTCCCATGAATATGTAAAATAGAATTACAAAACCATGAAGTCGCAAGTGAATGAGACAAAACCGGTCCTGCAGACAGTAAAAGCAATAAAAAGATCGCTACCGGTCATTCACGGGTCGGTCAACCGGGATGGCACGTTCTTCTTCTGGGGAGAGGGGCAAGTCATGCCGACGACAAAAAAGCGCGGACGAAAACCTGCTCAACCAAAACCAAACCTCCACCCGTACTCCCTGCCGACAGTTGAGATCAAAACTGCATTAACAAAAGTCCTGCCAAAGCACCTTACGATTACAGAGGGTTCACTCTGCCTCACGCTCCCTACCACGGATGCTGGACCGGTACCTTCCCCCGAGTTGGCTCGCCAGTGGGATCTCCCTTCCACGAGAAGCACCCTTCTTGCTCCCTGGACGGTTCCGGTTATCGCCGTCCCGGTCTCTTTCGTCCTGCCGCTGCTTCTCTCCGGGGACGACTACAACAAAGACGCCCGGTACGGGAGATCCCTCTCGGCGTGGTCGGTTGTCGCACTCTTTACGTGTGAACTTGTCACCAGCGGCTCATTTGCCCCGGGCCTCGCGCCACAAGGAGCAGGCATAACAAAAGGCGTGTGGCGCCCTGAACTACGGGATGAGGATAAATTACGGATGAGCGAGCTCGTCGCTGCCATGCCCCCGGTGGTACGAGCACACCTTGATCCCGAAAAAAAGGAGGACACCCTCTTCGGGCTCGTGAGGACATTTATCGATGCTGCGATGCAGGCAATCGTCCGGCAGGTTGCATGGAGTTCGAAACCGGGATCCATAACACGACAATCAGCATCTGATCTCCCCGCAGAAGCGCTCTTTTACCTCTCTCTCACCGGTGAAGATCACGCCCTGCCAGAGAAGTCCCCCGTCACAAAGGATCTCAAAAAATGGCTCGCTGGTCCCCTTCTTGCGAAGAACGGATCGCGCTGCACGACCTGTTTTACCGTGCGGGAACCTGCACACGACGAGAGTGCATGGAGCGTCGGGTTCTTCCTTCAGTCAAAGGACGACCCCACCCTCCTTGTGCCCGCCGGAGAAGTCTGGGAAGGGAGATCGCCGGCAGTAGCGCAACTGATCAGTGCCGAGACCGGGCACCCACAGGAGCGGATGCTCTACGATCTCGGTACCGCAGCGAAGGTCTACCCGCCGATCCGGGAAGCGTTGAAGACAGCACGCCCTCAGGGGATCACTCTTCCCCCGGAAGCAGTGTACAAATTCCTTGCCGAGACCGCACCACTTCTCCAGGAGATGGGGTGCTCAGTTCTTTTACCCTCATGGTGGAAGCAGGGTCGGCAACGCCCGTCCATACGAATGGAACTGGATGGGGAACCGGTAAAAAAGGGTAGTGGCACAGGGCATTTCTCGCTCGATTCGATCCTCTCCTTTAACTGGAAGGTTGCGATCGGGGATGATGAAATATCTCCAGAAGAATTTGAACAGCTTGCAGAGCGAAAGATTCCGCTCATGAAGGTGCGGGGGCGGTGGATCATCTTTGATCCCATTGAAGCCCGGCATGTCATTTCCGCATTCAAAAAAGAGTACCCGGGTGACGAGATGACCCTCTCGGATGCACTGGCACTTTCGCTTGGAGGCGGTGTGAATGAAGATCTCTCCATTTCCGGGCTGACTCCCGATGGGCATCTCAAGGAGTTTATGGACCGCCTGCTCTCGGTGAAGACGCCGAAACCTGTCACGATCCCCAAGACATTCACCGGTACCCTGAGACCGTACCAGAAGAACGGGACCGCGTGGCTCTCGATGCTCACGGAATCCGGAATGGGTGCATGTCTTGCCGATGACATGGGGCTTGGGAAGACCGTGCAGGTAATCGCACACCTGACCCTTCAGGCAAAGAATGGGAAGGAGAAGAAAAAGACGCTCCTTGTCTGCCCGATGTCGATCATCGGCAACTGGTTGCGGGAACTCCAGCGGTTTGCACCCACCCTCCGTCACTATGTCCATCACGGGATCAAGCGCTGTTCCGGTGAACAGTTTTCCCGTGCACGGGAAGGTGCCGACCTCGTGATCACTTCGTACCAGACAGTCCAGCGCGACGCGGAACTTCTCGCCTCCTACCAGTGGGACTGTGTCGTCCTTGACGAAGCCCAGAACATCAAGAACCACACGACCAAACAGGCGCGGGCGGTCAGAAAACTCCCTGCCGCGAGCAGGATTGTCCTCACCGGTACACCGGTCGAGAACCGGCTCTTTGAACTCTGGTCGATCATGGACTTTTTAAACCCCGGCTACTTAGGGTCTGCCACGTCGTTCCAGAAACAGTTCTCCATCCCCATCGAAAAGCACCACGATACCGGGAGGGCACAGGTCTTAAAACAGATAGTCCGACCGTTCCTTTTACGCAGGTTAAAGACCGACAAGACAATCATCACCGATCTACCGGAGAAGACGATCGCAAAGGAGTTCTGCCCGCTGACAAAGGAACAGGCATCCCTCTATGAAGCGGCAGTCCAGGACATGCTCGAGAAGCTCGATACCCTCGAAGGCATCGCGCGAAAAGGTGCCGTGCTTGTCACCCTGATGCGGTTGAAGCAGATCTGCGATCATCCGGCGCTCTTCTTAAACGACGGGAGCGATCTTGCGCTCCGGTCCGGTAAAGTGGACCGGCTCTGTGAAGTGCTCGAAGAAGTGCTCGCAAACAACGACCGTGCGCTCATCTTCACCCAGTATGCGACGTTTGGCGAGATACTCAAACCGTACCTGGAGAAGGTCTTCTCAACCGAAGTCCTGTTCCTGCACGGGAAGACCAAACGCGAGGCGCGGGACGAGATGGTGACACGGTTTGCCGAGAAGAAGGGACCGAAGATCTTTTTACTCTCGCTAAAAGCCGGCGGAACCGGGCTGAACCTGACTGCGGCAAACCATGTCTTCCATATTGATCGCTGGTGGAACCCCGCGGTTGAAGACCAGGCAACCGACCGGGCGTTCCGGATCGGGCAGTCCAAGAACGTGGAGGTGCACCTGATGATCTCAGCAGGCACACTCGAAGAGAAGATCGACGCAGTCCTTGAAGATAAGCGGGCTCTTGCGGGAAGCATCATCGGGACCGGTGAAGACTGGATCACGAACCTCTCAACAAAGGAACTCCGTGAACTCCTCGCGCTGAGGCAAGATGCACTGGGGGGTGCGTGAGATGTCACGATGGGGGCAGTGGTACCCACCCGCACGCCCGATTGCGGTGAAGAACGGGATACAATCACGGAGCAAGAAGGGGGATATCGGTGAGACCTGGTGGTCAAAACGGTTCATTTCCGCGCTTGAGCGTATCGGGATCGGTTCACGTCTGGAGCGGGGGAGAGCGTATGCACGCAAAGGGCAGGTTGTCAGCATCAACATCCGCGACGCCACCATCTATGCCCAGGTACAGGGAACCAAACCGAAACCGTATAACATCACAATCTCCTTCACACGGTTCAATGATCTGCAATGGGCGCAGATTTTCGATGCCCTCTCGTCGCAGGCGCTCTTCACCGCAATGCTTTTGGGAGGAGAGATCCCACAAGAGATCGAGACGGTCTTTACCAGCGTGAATCTCTCGCTCCTGCCAACGAGCGCGAAGGATATTAAGACTGATTGTGACTGCCCCGACTTTGCAAATCCCTGCAAGCATATCGCAGCAGTGTATTACATCCTTGCAGAACAGTTTGACCGGGATCCGTTTCTCATCTTCTCCCTGCGGGGGCGGGACCGTGAAGCCGTCCTTGAAAATCTCCGGAATCTGAGAAGCACAAGTGCGCCGGTTGAAACGGAAGCAGAAGCACCTGAGCCGGAGAGTCCCGCGGTGCAGGAAACGGATGGGTGTGTGCTGGTTCTGCTCTCTGAATGTGTGGACTCATTCTGGGATGCCGCGGAAACCCTTGACACTTTCCCGATCCACCTGCACAAAAAACCCGATCTTGAAGCTGCCGCGTTAAAACGGCTCGGACCATCATTGTTCCGGATCAACAACAAGGACATTGCTGATCTGCTGGTACCGGTCTATTCACATGCCCGCGAGTATGTGCTGGGGGAGCTCCGACGGTTGGAATCGAAACCTGAGAAAGTGCCTGCCGCTGATCCGAAGCCCCCGATCACCCGTGGCAGAAAGAAGAAGGTGTAGCCGGAGAGATTCACCCCGCTTCACCCTGAAATGTGTACCCCATTTAGACCTGCCGGAGTCATACGCCTCTCGTGAAGATTGCGGGGACGATCTGTTCTGGAACGGTCCATCATCACTTTTCCTGGGGTTGTCTCTTCACACGGGGACATCCTGTCTTTTTTTACCGCAAGTATGCTGGGAAACCGGTGATACCGGACGGTTTTATCCGGATTAACCGGCGATTCCCCGGCATATGAGATCCCTGCGATTCCTTTTCCAAGCGGGGCACCATCTCAACCGCGCAGGTATGTTCCTGCACGGGATGGTTGATGGGACGCCGCCACCTTTTGTTGAGATGAAGACTCCGTGATCGGCTTCTTTTTGTCGTCCCATCTTCTGCCCGATTATCGGAATTGTTCCGGTATCCCGATACTGTGAAGAGATCCGATCCACTCGTCTTTGGGGTTATGTGCCGGACCTTTGCAATTTTCCCCTGATGACTCCTGTACTTCCTTCTGACGTATTATCCACCCAATCTTCTTCTTTGTCAACTTCGTCATTGAGTTTGTTTTCAACTCAATGTTTGATAGAGGAAATACTTTCGGGACTGAACAACATCAGAACCTTTATCCGTTATCCATCTAATCTAGCGTGTTAGCCAGAGTTTTACGGTACATCCTATGCTTGATGAGCTCATCCGTATTCTTATTGCCGCTGCCATCTGCTGGCTCAATTTCATAACCGTGGATCTTATTTTCAAACTGCCGGAGAGCGGGGGGGTTGTCGGTGCAACGGCAATCGCAGAGCAGGTGGAGGCGGGCGGGGGAAACAAAAACGGCGGCTTCATGATGGGAAACATCGTTTCCTCCCCGGATGCATCGGCAGGGACGCTGCTTGCAAGCTGCGGCGTGTTCTGTGCGGGGCTTCCCGGGGGACTGTTTGCCGCGGTGCTGGTGTACATCGGCAACCGGGTCTGTTATGACCCCGGCTATGCGGGCACCACAGGGTGCATCACCGCCACATTCATCGTGTACGGTGCCACGCAGATCGGTTTTGCCGCATCGGACTTTATCGCCGGCATGGTAATTGCCATTCTTACGATCCAGGGAATCACCTACGTGCATTCCAGCGCGATGATCGCAAGGCTCTGGAAGATTCGCTGCCGGCTGCTGAGAGGATGCAAATGATCGCGATCTACGTCTGCGCGGGAATCGCGGTGTATGCCGGGCTGCGTGTGGTACTCGAGAAGAATACGATGCGCAAGCTCCCGTTTTTAAATGTAGTCTCGTTTGCGGTGACCGGGATCATCGCGCTGCTCCTGCCCCACCCGCTCACCATTCTTGCCGCCGCAGCTTATTTTGTCGGTTCGACGCTGGAGTCCAACGCGATCGCAAGCACGTGGGCGGGAGGTATGCGGCGCGATGATTGAAGGGGTGATGATTGCCTGCATGGCGCTGCTCATCATCGGCATGGTGGCAACCATTGTCAACCGTGATCCTTTTGATAAACTCATCTCGCTCTCGGTTCTCATTGCCGGCATCTTCCCGTTCATCATAGACCGGGGTTTCCTCGATGTAGCGACCGCCATAGCCCTGATCGCGCCGCTCTCGACGATCTTTACCCTTATGGTGTGCCGGAGGGAGCGGGCATGATCTTTACCCCCGAGTTCGTTGCCGGTATGATCCTGCTGATCGGCGGTACGATGGCGGTCGCATTCACGCGCCCGAAAAATTACCTGGCGCGGCTGATCAACCTCGAGATCCCGGGGTGGGGGCTTCTGCTTGTCATGCTCCACTACAACGAGGCGCTTGCGCTTTTCACGTTTGCCGCGATCTCCGTGCTCTCCACGTACATCTTCGTCCGCATTATCCAGAAGAAGGAGGGCGTATGATCATCCGCCGGATCTCGCATTACCTGTGCAGGTATGAACACATCGTGCCGCTCTTTGCTGCTGCCTGTGCTGTGATGTTTGCGGCTGCAATCCTGCTGCTCCCCATCACCTACCATGAAGACCAGCTGTACCCGAAGACGATTGACCGGAACAGCACACTCGACCCGTACGACCGCGGCGGTCCGCCGTTCACGCAGGTATCCATCCATGCCCAGTACCCTGAGAACTCGCCAACTGCGGGGCTGGTGACGACCTACCTCACGCCGTTTTCGCTGTTCCTTGCCGACAGCACACAGCATCTCGGCACAACGATCGTCGCACACCCCGGCGGCATCATCGATGAGATCCTGTATAACACCCGCGGGCTCGACACGGTGGTCGAACCGACTATCCTGCTGATCGCGTTTGCAATTGCTTCGTTCCTGTACCGGAAGGTGGGATGATGTGGGGAGAGTACAGCATTGGTCTGCTTCTTGTCCTGATCTCCGGCGTGATCGGGTTTGCCGCGCTCGCGATCGAGACCGATGACCTGCACCGGTTGCTCCTGCTCGACCTCGTGGAGATCCCGGCACTGGGCATTATCGCGCTGCTGGGCACTGACCTTGCCGAGGCGCTCGTTCTCCCGGGGCTGACCGTGGGGATCGCGGAGCTTCTTGCCCTCTCCCAGATCTACATCACCAAAGAAAATCTTAAGGGCAAGCCGGTGAAGGGGCTGAATATTGAGGTTATCCGGAAGGCTGATGCACCGATCGTCATATCAGGATTCCTGGTCGTGTACGGGCTCCTGCTCTCCGGGTTTACCGGAGGAGGGGTTGCCGGGCTCGGGCTGGTCTTCTTCTTCATGTCGCGGGGATACAAGGAGGACCTGAACATGCTCGAGATGGCAAGCGGGATCTCGTGGGCAATCTGGATCTTTGCGTTCTTTGTCTTCATGTTCCTCCCGCAGTACTGGTTTGTCGCGCTGATGTGCGCCGCTGTCGGCATCGTGCTTAAGGTTACGGTAAAGATGTCCCTTGTCGGCACCATGTGGGGTGAGCACCGTGAGTAGTATCGGCGGGATTCCGTTGTATATCCTTGAATTCGGCGACGAGCTGGTGTACTTCTCACCCTACACCATCACGCTTTTTCTGTTTGCCCTCACCTTCACGCTGCTTGTTATTATCAGCCGCCCGGAGCGTCAGGTGGACATCGCGTTCGGGGGCGATGCGTACACCACCAAGGTGATATCGGTGGACGAGATGCGGTTCCGCCGGTTCATGGCGATCGCCTGCGGGCTTGCCTCGATGGGCGCAATGGTCACCGGGGATATCTTCAACTTCGCGCTTTTTACGGCGATGGTAGGGATCACCAACGTGGGTATCGTTGCAGCCGTCAAAAGCTCGCATGTCCAGGATGCCGCATACCAGTACGGGCTCGTCGCCCTCTCGGCAACCGTCCCGCTCTTTGGTGCGGCGGCGGTGTATGCCGCATCAACGGGCTCGCTTTCCATGATCGAACTTGCCAAGGGAACCCTGCCTGCGGTTCCGGTCATCGCAAAAGCGCTGCTGGTGATCGGGGTTATCGGTGAAGGGATGGCTCCGTTCTATGCGGCAAAGGCGGAGATGTTCCGCGCCCCGGGAGCACCGTACGTGATCATGTGCTCGCTCTCATCGCTGCTAATCTTTCTGCGGGTGGCAGAGGTGGTGATGCTCGGATGAGCGGCAGGATGAAGCGGATCGCAGGGAGACTTGTGGCGGCTGGTGTGATTGCGTGCGGCACAGCGTTTGCCCTCCACTGGGCAGGCTGGATCCCGTTCTGGGTGTTTGCAGCCGTGGTCGTGCTCGCGTTCCCCCCGGCAGTGCTTGCCCTGTTCCTGTGGTGGATGGCGGACGTTGGAGAGGAGGACATCCCGTTCATCGGGTACTGATATGATCGCAGAACTTGTGCTTGCCGTGCTGTTCGGGCTCCTGCTGCTGGGGATCCACCGTAAGGTTATCGCCCGGATCCAGCGGCGCCCAGGACCTCCGGCATGGCAGGAGATCCTGCATGCGGTAAAGTTCTCGTTCAAAACCACATGGGTTCCGGCAACTGCGAGCGGAGCGCTCTTCACCGGTATCGTGCTGGTAGCTATCGGCATCTGGACCGCTGCGTTCTTTGTGATGATGACCGGCGGCAGCCTTCTTGTTATCTTTGGCATCTACATGCTACACAAGATTGTTGAGCATGCGTTCGGGCTCTCATCAGGTTCACCCTACGGCAAGTTCGGCGGGGTACGATCGGTCATCTCCGCTGCATCGGAGATCCCGCTCTTTGTCTCGGTTGCCGTGATCGCTCTCTTCACCGGATCCCTTGTGCTCTCAGATATTATCGCGTGGCAACAGGTGCACGGCATCCTCCTTGTTACGGCGTTTCCCGCAGCAATCGCGATGTACCTCATCCTGCTCTCGAAGATGCCGTCCGGGCCATTCTCCATCGTCGAAGCCAAGGAACTTGTCAGCGGGTACAAGACGGAGCATTTCGGCGTCTGGCGGGCTGGTCTCGAGGTCGCGAACGGGCTCAAGACCACCGTCCTCCTTGCCACATTCCTGCTTCTCTTTGTCGGGCAGCTTCCTGTCTTATGGATGGTGATCGGCATGATCGCCATCACGGTATCGCTCTCGTTTGCCTGTGCGATCACACCCATGCTCTCGCCATTCGATTCAGTTACCGTGCAGACGATTGTTACCGGCATGATGCTGGTCTATGTTGCCATAATTTACCTCGGGGTGCCGGCATGATCCGCGAGTGCATCCTTGCCGGAGGGGTGATCTATGTGCTGATTGCGATTATCCAGATCATCCAGCGCCCGTCACTGGCATTCGAGGGTATCGCTGTCATCATCTGCCTTGCACTTGCGACCGCGTTCTACCTGACGCGCCGGGAGCACGAGCTCCATACCGGGGAGGCAATCACGTTCTGGGCATCCGTCCTCCTCTTTGCCGCATACGGTATCCTGAAGTTTGGGGGTGTTGTATGAGTCTGTGGATCTATGAACAGGACCTCATTTCCCAGAAATACCGGATCGTGATTGCGATGCGCCACGATCGCATCATCCGGCAGATTTCAGCCGATCTCGGTATATGCCTGCAGGACCTGCGCAAGTACATCATCGAACACTGCGATATGATCCTGCTTGAAAACCTGCCTGCACGGTATGAAGCAGCACTCCTGGCTGCCGGTGCAGCGGATCCGGTAGCACGGGCTGTCGGGCGCGATCTCTATACCACCTACATCCCCCTCATTCCGGCAGACGTCATGGAGAACATTTACCGGCATACCGAAGCAAAGGTAACTCGCGGAACTTCTTTTGACGACGCGGTCGCAGAAGGACGGGCGATGGTGCGGGAGGCGATGCACGTATGAGTATCCTTCAGACAATCAAGAACAAGGTCCGGTCCCGGTCGATCCATGTCAGTTACGTGGATGTCGGCTCCTGCAACGGGTGCGATATCGAGTTGCTCGCCTGCCTTGCGCCCCGCTACGATATCGAGCAGTACGGCATCTTCGTGCACAACAACCCACGGGAGGCGGACGTGCTGATCGTGATCGGGGCGTACACGCACGGCTGGGAGGAGAAGCTTGCGCCGCTCTGGGAGAAAATTCCGGACCCGAAGGCGGCGATTGCGGTTGGCAACTGCCCGATCTCGGGCTGCTGTTTCAACCGGCGGGGCTCGTATGTCGACCCTCCGGTGAGCAAGCACATCCCGATTGCGGCAGAGGTGCCCGGCTGCCCGCCGCGCCCGACCGAGATCCTCAACGCGATCCTTTCCGTGCGGGATTCGGTCTTTGCCGACTGGGAGGTGAAGCGGCGATGAAGCGCACGGTGGACGTGAACATACCTCTTGGCCCTGTCCATCCCTGCTTCAAGGAACCGGCACGGGTGAAGTGCGAGACAAAAGGAGAACGCGTGATCGCGGCAGAGGTCGAGCTCGGGTACATGAAAAAGGGTATTGAACGGATCATGAAAGGACGCCCATGGCAGGAAGTGATGTTTCTTGCCGAACGTGTCTGCGGTATCTGCTCGGTTATCCACAATATGGTCTTTATCGAGGCACTGGAGCAGATCGGCGGGATTGCAGTCCCGCCCCGCGCTCGCTATCTCCGTGTTGTCGCAAACGAGCTGGACCGGATGCAGAGCCACCTGCTCGCCAACTTTTCGTACTGCTATACGATCGAACACGAGACGCTCGCGATGTACCTGCTCGATCTCAGGGAACAGGTGATGGATCTGCTTGAACGGCTCACGGGAGCCCGCGTAACCTGCGCGTACATGATTCCCGGCGGGGTGCGGTGCGATATCCACCAGGAGAACCAGGAGTTCATGCACGTATCCCTTGACAGGATCGAGACGGAACTCGTGCGGTACACCGGAATGTTCGAGACCGGTCCGATGATTGCCCTGCGCAGCAGGGGCATCGGTATCCTGACGCAGGAAGCGGCATACCAGGCGCACGCGGTGGGACCAACCGCACGGGCGAGCGGGATTGCCGTTGACCAGCGCACGCAGCACCCGACCTATATGAAACTGGGATTTGCACCGGTAGTACGTCATGACTGCGACAACTACGCCCGGATCATGGTGCGGTTTGACGAAATATTCCAGAGCATACAGCTGATCCGGGCCTGCCTCTCCGGGCTCCAAAAGGGCATCATCCGCGGTGGCGGCACCTGCATTGCCGGTGAGATCCGGTACAGCGGGGAGGCACCGCGGGGCGAGCTCACGTATGTCATCAAAACCGACGAGTACGGCAGGGTCGTTGAGATCCAGATCCAGACCCCTTCGATCATGAACATTGAGGCGTGCTGTCATTCGATGATCATCGGTGCGGACTCCATCGCGGACGTAACATCGACGTTTGTGTCGGCTGACCCCTGCATTGCATGCACGGAGCGGTAAGATGGCGCCATCCCTGTACTGGTACCTGCGGGAATTTGCCCGGCCCGGATGGCTGAAAAAATTCTTCTTTGCCCGTACTGCACCCCTCACCACTCCCCAGTATTTCCGGAATTTTCCGGAACCTACCGGCAGAGCCTGCCAGCACGTGCTCTTCTGCATGATGGTCTGCCCCGCGCCGGGTGCGATCGATGTCGTGCATGACGAGGACGGCTGGAAACCCCGGATCCACAAGGGACACTGCATCCGGTGCGGGCTCTGTGTCGAAGCCTGCCCGAACGGTGTCCTGTCGAGCGGGCGCGTGCTGGCGACACTGCAGGAGCAGGGGACCGCGCTGCTGGTCTCGTTCCGGATTGCCATCGATTGCGATCTCTGCACGGGATGCGGGAACTGCGTGACTGCCTGTCCTGTCAACAAGCAGATCGATACTCAGCTCGGTGCCGGGGGACACTCCTCAAACGAAGAGGTGATCATGCGGGTGCATGACGGCGATGTTCAGGTGCTCCACGAGGAGAAATGCACCGGGTGCAAGACCTGCGAGACCAGCTGCCCGACACGGGCGATCCAGATCGCCCGTATTCTCGAATGCACCCAGCAGCTCCATGAAGGGGGAGGCACATGAAGGCGATCTTAAACACCGGGCGCACCATACCGCAGGGCGTGGCGGTCGAGCACAAAGGATCTCCTGGCTACCGTGCTGCTGTTTCGGTATGTCATATGAACCCGGTCGACCTGATGGATCTCGGGATTGAGGAAGGGGCGCTGGTAGTCCTGACTTCACGGGCGGGAAGCATAGTCCTTTCGACCAGCGCATCAGAGGAGATAAACCGCGGGGAGGTCTTTGTGCCGCTGGGTCCGTATGCAAACCACATCATCTCTGCAGAAACCCATGCGACCGGGATGCCGGATTTCAAGAGTGAACCGGTCGACGTGGTTCCCACAGATAAGCAGGTTAAAGATATTGACGGAGTGATGGAATCGATCGGAGGGGTCCGGTATGATCATTAAGGACGTGGTATGCCCGTTCTGCGGGTGCCTTTGTGATGACCTCGATGTAGAGGTTGACGGGCAGAAGATCCTAAAGGTGCAGAATGGATGTGCCCTTGCCGATGCTACGCTTACCGGCAGCAACCGGCTGCCGGCGCCCATCAGGAGGACAGATGCCGGATGGGAGGAGACATCATACGACGATGCAATCAGGGATGCGGCTGATATCCTCCTGTCCGCAGATCGCCCCCTGCTCTATGGGTGGAGCAGCACCCATGGCGAAGCACAGAGCATTGGCGTTCATATCGCGGAGTTAATCGGGGGCGTCATTGACAACACGAGCACGGTCTGCCATGGTCCCTCGATCCTTGCGATCCAGGAGGTGGGACATCCCGGCTGCACGCTCGGGCAGGTGAAGAACCGGGCAGACGTTGTTGTGTACTGGGGGTGCAACCCGATGGTAGCGCACCCGCGGCACATGAGCCGCTACACCACCTTTGCCACCGGCTTCTTTGTGCCTGAAGCCCAGCGGGGTCGGGAGGTGATTGTGGTGGACACGAGGAGAACTGAGAGCGCGGAGATCGCGGATGAGTTTATCCGGATCGAGCGAGGCGGGGACTACGAGGTGCTCTCCGCCCTCCGCGCGATTGTCCAGGGTAAAACGAGCGTCCTTCCACGCGAAATTGCCGGCGTCTCACGTGAACAACTCATAAGGGTTGCAGAGATCTGCAAAAAAGCAAAATTCGGCGCTATCTTCTTTGGTCTCGGTCTGACCATGAGCCCGGGGAAGTCTAAAAATGTCAGGAACGCGATTGAGCTGACCGATGAACTGAACCGGCATACAAAGTTTATCATATCCCCGCTCCGGGGACACAGCAACGTGTACGGGAGCAACGAAGTCTTCACCTGGATCTCCGGATATCCATATGCCGTAGATTTTTCACGGGGGATTGCCTTCTACAACCCGGGTGAGACTACAGCAGTGGATATCCTCCGGCGCGGGGAATGCGATGCGGCACTGATCGTCGCAAGCGACCCCGGTGCCCATCTCCCCCATTCAGCCGCTGCCCACCTGGCAAAAATTCCCACGATCCTGATCGACCCGCACCAGACCGCAACGACCCCACTCTGTCGGATCCAGATTCCCTGCACCATAGCCGGGATCGATGCGGAAGGCACCGCTTACCGCATGGATGGCGTGCCGCTCCGTTACAAAAAACTCATAGAGTCGTCATATCCCGACGATGCCGATCTCCTGCGGCGCATCCATGACCGCATCAGGGAGGTGCAGGGCGCATGACCGAACTGATGGTAAAAAACGCCTGCGTGATCGATCCGCTCAACAGGATCAATACCGAGATGATGGATATCGCGATCCGTGACGGCAGGATCGTGGAATCGGTATCCGGCAATGCCGATGTGATCGATGCGAAAGGCTGCCTGACCCTCCCCGGGGGAATCGACTCGCATACCCATGTCTGCGGCACCAAGGTGAACTTCGGGAGGTATATGAGCCCCGAGGACATGCGTGCGGGCAGAACCGCCCGCAGCGGAAAGATGCATGTGACCAGCGGGTACTATGTCCCAACCACCTATGGCAACAGTTACCGGTACAGCAGGATGGGATACACAACCCTGCTTGAAGGGGCGATGGCACCGCTCGAGGCCCGGCACACGCACGAGGAGTTCACGGCTACACCGCACCAGGACATGCTGGCAAATACCCTCTTTGACGGCAACTGGTCGGTTATGGAAGCGGTGCAGAAAGGGGATGTCAGGAGAGTCGCGGCGATCGTGGCATGGACCCTGACTGCCGTCAAAGGCTACTCCATCAAACTCACGAATCCCGGTGGCACCGAGGCATGGGGGTGGGGGGAGGACGTGACATCGATCCATGAGCAGGTGCCGAACTTCAACGTGACTCCTGCGGAGATCATCACTGCAATGATCGCGGCAAATGAGATGTTGCGCCTTCCGCATTCCGTACACCTCCACTGCAACAACCTCGGGAAACCGGGCAATTACCGGACAACGCTCGAGACCTTTGACCTCGTGCCCGACAGGAACAAGGAGCGCCAGTCCCTGTACGCCACCCACGTCCAGTTCCATGCCTATGGCGGCACCACGTGGCGGAATATCAACTCGAAAGCTGAGGAGATCGCACGTTCGGTAAACGCAAAACCCCAGATTGTGATGGACATGGGGCAGATCATGTTCGGGCGAACGATGACGATGACCGCGGACGGTCCCATGGAGTTCAAACTCTACTGCCTGCACCACAACAAGTGGAGCAACCACGATGTCGAGCTTGAGACCGGCTCCGGCATCATCCCCGTGCTGTACTCCAAGAAAAGCCTGGTCAACTGCGTGATGTGGGCGATCGGGCTTGAACTTGCCCTGCTGACCAAAAACCCGTACCAGTGCCTTCTTGCCACCGACAACCCGAACGGGGCACCGTTTGTCAAATATCCGGAGATCATCGGTCTTTTGATGAGCAAACGGTACCGTGACGAGGAGTTCGCCACGCTCCATGACGGCACCGGGCAGAGGACGGCAATCTCCTCCATCGACCGCGAGATGGACTGGAACGAGATCGCCATCATGACGCGGGCGGGTCAGGCTAAGGCACTGGGCATCACTACGCAGGGCAAGGGTCATCTCGGTGTGGGGGCAGAAGCGGACGTTGCGATCTACCCGATCAGATGCCGCGATGTCGACCCTTCCACGGAATACCGCAAGGTGGTCGAGGGGTTCCAGAAAACGATGTACACGATCAAGCGCGGTCGGGTTATAGCCCGGGAAGGCGAGATCATTGTGGAGGGTGCCAACAGCACCTTCTGGGTGAATCCTTCTGTCCCCGAGGAGATCAGTGTTGCGAGCGACCCGGAATTTGTGAAAAAATTCGAGGAGTACTACACGGTCCGTATGAGCAACTACCCGGTGCAGGACGTGTACCTGCCACGCGGAAAGTGCATCAGGACGGAGGCGGTGCTGTGAGGGTGATCCTCGAGACCAAGAAATGCAGCAAGCCCTTCCTCCCCATCGAGGCAGAGAGCATCATCCCGCGCAACTTCCTCAAGGGCACCGACCTGACGGTCTACGAGGGCAACAAGGAGCGTGCCCTCTCCGAACTGTTCTGGATCTTTGTGGAGGGTACCGCAGTCTCTCCTGACAAGGTGGAGGTCGTGCTCAAGGGTGACACCTCGCGGGTGAAGCGTGTCGGCGAATACATGGACACGGGCACGATCCGGATTGTGGGCGATATCGGGATGCACTGCGGCAACTTCATGAGCGGCGGGCTGATTGAGATCGGCGGTAATGCAGATGCATGGCTTGGGCGTGAGATGCTGGATGGCAGTATCATCTGCCGGGGGAATGCCGGTCACTACTGCGCCTCGGGCTACCGCGGGGAGAAGCACGGCATGAAAGGCGGGCGTGTCGAGGTCATGGGTAATGCCGGGGATTTCTGCGCCGAATACCTGACCGGAGGTGAAGTGTACATCCACGGCAGCTGCGGGGACATGGCAGGCGTCGAAATGAAAGGCGGACAGCTTGTTATCGGTGGAGATGCTACACGCCCGTGCGGCAACATGAAGGACGGCACCTGCATGATCTTCGGCACGGTCCACCGGATGCTCCCTACATTTACAAAGACCGGGACGCAACTGCTCCCTGATCACAAGGTTGCAATGGAGGTCTACACGGGGGATGTGGCAAACCGGGGGAAGGGGACGCTGATGGTCTCATCCCGTGTTCCCGCCAGGTAGACGCCCGGATCTGCCCGTCAATCGTGAAGACGTACAGTGGCGGGATCAACACCGGCATTATCTGTTTTATCAGCCTTTTGAGTGATATTTCCCTCTCCAGAAAAATCCAGAACCGTCATATTTTGTGCAATGAAGACTATCAGGCTCTTTGGGTGCAGTAATCAGGATAACATTTTATATCGCAACCAGTATGTACTGTTTGGATGAGGATATCTTCCGTTTCACGCTCTATGCCGGCGGAGCAGGAAGGGGTTCTTCTGGTGGTGAACCATGTTCGAAAAAATACTGTTCCCGACGGATTTTTCTGAGTACGCAAAGAAAACGCTAGACTGCATAACCGGTTTCCCCGGAGCCCGCGATGTTATCCTGTTCCACGTTGTCGAAGCGACCAGATCTCCGAGAGGTGGTGGTGAGATCGGCGATACATTCTACCGGACCGGCGAAAATTTCCTCAAGGAAGAGAAACACTACCTTGAAAACCTCAGCCAGAACCTCAGGGTGACAACGGCGGTAAAGATATCATCCGACACCGCCGGAGCAATCATCGAAACAGCCGAGGAAAGAGGCGTTTCCCTGATCGTTGTCGGTGCGCGGGGGAAAAGCCGCGTTGAAGGGGTCCCCCTTGGCAGTGTATCGGTGGCTGTCCTCCGCCGCAGCAGGACCAATGTGCTGATCATGCGCCATAAAATTATCGAGGAGATGAAGGCGAAAACCTATGAAATGTTCTGCCCGATGATACTCTTCCGGGTCCTCTGTCCAGTTGATTTCTCCATGTACTCTGACCGTTCAACAGCGCTTGCCGGCGCGACACCAGGGATCGGTGAGGTTATCCTCCTCCATGTTGTTTCTCAGGGCGAGACTGAAGCTGAGATCGAGGATGCTGTCCAAAAGGCGAAGGGTCAGATAGATGCAACCCGCGACATCCTTGCTACAAAGGGTATCAAAGTCAGGACAATCGTAAGGACAGGGAACCCCACCACCGAGATCATGAGAATTGCCGATGAAGAAGACGCATCTGTCATCTGGATGAGCTCCCATGGAAAAGGCTGGTTCCGTGAACTTCTGCTCGGCAGCACAGCGCATACGGTGGCTATGAACGCAAAACGACCGGTGATCATCATCCGTAAGCCGGAATGAAGGGGAACGAATACGGCTGACGTGCCGGTACTACGTTTACACCCTTACATTTTTTCACATAGTACGTTTGAGGAGAGGTTGTACCTGAGATCTCATCATCTGGCGTTATCTTCTCCTAAAAAAAAATAATCGGGTTTTTTACCGGGCCAAAATACTGGAAAGGTATGAAAGACTCGCGATAACGATGCGAGTTTATACCTAGCCGAACTTGCCCAGGATACCCAGGGTAAACGCCATCACAAGCAGAGCCACGGTTTCGGTCAAACCCAATATGATCATGTAATTGCCAAATCCCTTACCGGTTTCTCCCATGGCATCGCAGGCGCATGCAGCACATGTACCCTGAAAGTATGCAGAAAGACCTATAGCCGCGCCGCAAAAGGCGCCGATACCCCAAAGGTCATTCCCTTGTACGGCGAGTTCAACCATCCTGTTCATTACGATAAAGCCATAAATCGTCTGAGTGAGCGGAGCAGCAGCAAAAGCAACAAGCATAAATGCTGCCGGCTTATTCTGGCTGTAATTCTTCTTCCATGCCCCTATCGCAGCCATTCCGGCGACACCTGCTCCGGCGGCAGATCCCAATGCCGATAAGCCAAGTACCAGGCCTAATCCCAAATCTCCAGTCATGATAGTCTCCTCTTCATTCTTTGAGCGGATCGAATTCAAACCCACTCCATGTTACGTTCGCATGCCCCGAAAATTCCAGCACATTAAGCCTGACGCCGTGCACGAGCACTGACATTAGTCCTAAGACAATATTTAGGCTATGGCCAAATAAAACAATTACGACACCTGCCGCTAATGCGACGATACCACTGCCAAATCCGGAAGCTAAATAGTTTGTAGTCTCTGCTACCGCAAGACCTGCCATGCTGACCGCAAAAAGACGAATATACGAGATCACATCGGTAATGTTATTCATAAAGCTCAATGCTATTGTCCCCAGCCCTTCGCCAATGCCCCTGAGCACATTAGCCTGGGGGTTGGTGAATACAACCACGAGGATAATTCCTGTAACAACCAGCCATATACCAAAGGGTGGAAAAGCTTCTCCCAGGATTAACGTCCTCGCCAGGAAAAATGCAGTCCAGAGTATGCAGATATAGCCGACATCAGCAAGCGCTGTCACCGATGGTAATTTTAAAAATGCCCGCCAGGAATGGGCAATGGATAAATGCAACGCTCCTAAAAAGAAGCAGAACGTTCCCATAACGTTGGCATCGTTTAACTGCGGAATGAGGGGCTTAAATCCGAAGGGAAGTAACCATTCCTGACCAAAGAAGGTACCAGTAAGAATACCCCAAATGATTGCGCAGGAACCTAAGAGGTAAAAGAGTGAAACAGTTGTTCTCATCTCTGCATTCGGTTTCATCATTTTCTGTAATCCGAGGGTGATAAGTATATAGACCAGTCCATAACCGGCGTCACCTATGAGAATACCGAAAAAGATGGCAAAAAAAATCAGAAACAGCATACTTACGTCAAGTTCACGGTATCCGGGCGTGAGCCCCAGAAGCCCAAGCACAGGTTTGATCATACCAACCCATTGGGGATTGCGCAAGAGCGTCGGCACATTATCATCGGCTGAAGGCTCATTGATCATGATTCCCCATTTTCTGCTCTTGGCTTCGGCAATCAGATGCCCTTCCCTGTCAAAAGGGACGTATCCCGTTACATAACTGATTGCCCCTTCCTTCCCCATACCGTTCAATACCTGCTGGATTTCGATCTCTTTCTCCAGTTTTTTCTTTATTCTTAGAAGGTCCTCATAAAAACAAGCAGATTCAATAATCTCGCCTCTAATCATCTCCATAACCGTGTTATTTTCGGCGAGGCGTGATTTAAGTAAAGACAAGCTTTGCTTTGGCGGAAGAATCTCTAAAAAAACGCATTCGAACTGCCTGCGGGATATCGCTACGCAATGGGCGATGTCGCCTGCGGTAAATATCGATTTCACTACCACGTCATCGGGAAAACTTCTTATTTCTTTTACCGGTACCTGGTAAAGCTTAAGGTAAATGCCGTTTTGACGAAGGTGCAAAATCTGGTTAAGATCAACATCACCCCAGTGCTCCCACTCATTGATTTGACTTATTATATTTCTGGATGAGGACTCCAGTTGTTCCTGGCGCTTGCCGAGTTCGATGATATGGTTTGCAACTGCCATCCAGTCACCGCTGATTTTATTCTGCGGTTGAATATTTTTCTCTGATACCTTCACCTGGTTCAAGACATCCAACGAGGAATTAATTACGACCACTTTTTCCTGGAGCGCGGATATATCTCTGCCCTCAGGCAGATTCTGGTGCTCAACGTGTAAAACCCCTAATGTACGCAAATATTTTACCGTTGCTTCTGCGTCTCCGGTCTCGAAAAGGATGGTGGCTTTTTTCATCGGAACAATCACACCGCCACCTCCTCAAAATTAGCTTCTTCGATTTTATTTTTGGCAATTTTGCTGCGACCAACAGCATTGGTCATCTGGTCGCTGATATAGATTTTAATTTTGCGGATTGCCTCTTTTGCCTCGGGGATTTTTACCTTTTCGAACAGATTGACGCGCTGCGTGGTAATGCGCAATTCATGCTTTAAGATAGATAATCCTTTTTCAATGACCCGTATCTCTTCTTGTAAAGAGACCATTTCCCTTAATGTTTCTAAGCCTGCATCTACCCAGAGAGGTGTTAAGAATAAATCATACTCCGCCGGCTCAAAATCTACGCGTTCAAAAACAGGTACATCAACCCCGGTAATGTTTTTCTTTGCGGTAATGATTTTTTCAGGGATAAGCCATTGCCTGATTTTTTGAACTTCAACCAAAAGCCCTAACCAGTTTTCCGCTGATTTCTCCTTTTCAGATAAGGATTTCTTTCTCCCAATAAGAGCGTTCTGCCGTTGTAAAATTTCAAGATGCAGCTGCTGCTTTTTAAGCTGCAGAGTAGGCAGATACCTCTCGTACTGCCGTAGGGCATCTCTTTGTCTTTTAAGTTCACCTTGAGTAAATTTTATTTTCATGCTTGTCTGGCCAATACTTATCTGTCATGGATTTCTTAATCCCGGTTTCCTCTGGAGAGAAACAATCGTTCAAAATCTCCCAGCCCAGATCCAGCGCTTTCTCCAGGGGGATATTTACCACGAGCGACATCATTTTATCTTCAAAGAGTTTTCCGTATTTAAGAAGTTTCATATCCCAGGTACTCATCTGAAATCCCATGGCTTGCTTTTCCTGTGTTTCGCGGTAATCGGCAAAAAGCTGAATCATCGTATCCATAATCGTCCGGTGGTCATCACGGGTTTTGCTGTTGACCAGCTGCTTCAAACGGCTTAAGGAACCGAATGGTTCGATCACACCGTTCTTAAGATAAAATTGCCCCTCGGTAATATATCCGGTATTGTCCGGAATCGGATGAGTTACGTCATCTCCAGGCATCGTGGTTACTGCGAGAATAGTAATCGACCCGGCGGTGTCAAAATCAACTGCCTTTTCATAGCGGGCTGCCAGCCGGCTGTAAAGGTCGCCCGGATATCCCCGGTTAGAAGGAATCTGTTGCATGGTGATAGCAATCTCTTTTAACGCATCGCAGAAATTGCTCATATCCGTCAATAGTACCAGAACCCGTTTTCCCTCCAGAGCGAAATTCTCTGCCACCGCCAGACTGATATCCGGAACAAGCAAACATTCCACAACCGGATCGGCTGCGGTATGCATAAACACAATCGAATGGGAAAGTGCACCGTGTTCTTCTAAGGTGTCCCTGAAGAAAAGGTAATCATCATATTTTAAACCCATGCCGCCCAAAATAATGATATCGATTTCCGCCTGGGTTCCAATTCTTGCCAACAGTTCGTTATAAGGTTCGCCGGCAATGGAAAAAATGGGGAGCTTCTGGGATTCAACTAAAGAATTAAATACATCGATCATGGGTATGCCCGTCCGAATCATCTTGTTCGGGATAATTCTTTTTACCGGGTTCACGGGTGGTCCGTCGATATCGACGAGATTTTCGGAAAGGTCAGGCCCGTTATCCAGGGGTCTGCCGCTTCCGTTAAAAATGCGACCTAAAAGCATATTGCCGGCGGCTATACGCATCGGGTGTCCTAAAAACTGTACCTTGTCGTCCGTAGAAATGCCGCGGCTCCCGGAAAAAACCTGTAAAAATACTTTTTTCCCGTCAAGGCGGATAACCTGGGCTAAGGAAGTTCCCCGTTTGGTGATTACCAGTGCGAGCTCCGTATTACCTACGTTTTCCGCCTCTACAGTAATGACGTCCCCGACAATCTGATTTATGCTGGTATATAATTTCTGCATACTAACCTTTCTTTGACTGCTCGAGTAAAAACACCCGGATTTCTTTTTCGGTTTTAAGAAACTCTTCGCTCTGCCAGGGAGCGGAGTTCCATCCCTTAAAAAGCTGTCTTAGCTGCTGGAAAAAATGTAAAGCCGTATCTCTATTTTCAAAGTTGAATTCAGATTCCAGAATGCGGTAAATAAAATCAAAGACGTAAATCTGCCGTTCTTTGGGGGTAGCTTCGTCAACTGCGTCAAAGGCATTCTGCTGCAGATAGACAAAATCAAAAAATTCTGCTTTAAGGTAGTCAACGTAATCGGAAAGTGAAGTCCCTTCCTCCCCGACAACTTTCATCATTTGCGCCACATCGAAACCTTTGCGCAGAATCCCGTGCCCCCGCTCTTTCTGTTTCTCGTCAATAAAACTTTTATACTTGCTCCAGCTGATTAACGGATCTATTGCCGGGTACCTGCGGGCATCGGAACGGCTGCGGGAAAGCCCGTGGAATGCACCAACTACTTTTAACGTAGCCTGGGTTACCGGCTCTTCAAAATTTCCTCCTGCAGGGCTTACTGCTCCGCCGATGGTAACCGAACCGGTTGAGCCGTCATATAACCGCACCACACCTGCCCTTTCGTAGAAAGAGGCGATACGCGACTCTAAATATGCGGGGAACGCCTCCTCTCCGGGAATCTCTTCAAGCCTGCCGGACATCTCACGCATGGCTTGTGCCCAACGGGAGGTGGAATCCGCAAGCAAAAGCACGTGAAGACCCATCTGACGGTAATATTCGGCTATCGTTACTGCCGTATAGACGCTCGATTCTCTCGCTGCTACAGGCATGGAGCTGGTATTACAGATAATGACGGTGCGGTCGCTCAAAGGGCGGTTGGTTCTGGGGTCACATATTGTAGGGAATGATTTTAATGTTTCGACTACTTCTCCGGCACGCTCGCCGCAGGCAGCAATAACGACAATATCCACTTCGGCATGCCGGCTGGTCAATTGCTGTAAAACGGTTTTCCCTGCTCCAAAAGGACCGGGAATACAATACGTCCCCCCCCGGGCAACAGGAAAGAGCGAATCAATAAGGCGCATCCTGGTAACCAGCGGTTCGCCCGGTTTAAGTTTCTCGGCATATGCCCGAACAGGGATTTTCACCGGCCAATTCTGGCTTAAATACACAGGATAGATTTTTTTGTTTGAGTCTTTTATCTGAGCAACCGCCTCGCGTATCGTGAACGTGCCGGCATTTTCAATCGATACAACTTCAAAATTTCCCGAAAAAGAGAAGGGAACCATACAGTAGTGTTTAAATATTTTTTCCACCACAAATCCGATTTTATCTCCGGCACGTACTCTATCACCGGGTTTTACCAGAGGAGTAAAATCCCACACCTGGGTATCAGAAAGCGCCGTGATATAAACACCGCGTTTTAAGAAAAAGCCGCATTGTTTGGCAATCTCTGGCAAAGGATTTTGCAGTCCGTCGAATATCTGACCCAGCATCCCCGGTCCCAACTCAACCGAAAGAAGCTCTCCGGTAAACTCAACCTCTTCGCCGATTTTTAAACCACCGGTTGCCTCATAGACCTGCATCTCCGCAAGGTTGCCACGCACACGGATGATTTCTGACTTAAGACGTTCGCTTGAGTGCAGGATATAGGCAACCTCATTCTGCATCACCGTAGAATCGAAACTGACAGTTATCATGTTACCGCTGATTTTGGTAATACGGCCTTTTCTGGGTGCTGTCATTTCTATCCCGTTAATGCTGTAAAGCTTGTTCAAGCAGGATCGTTCCATCTGCACTGCGTATGTTCTCCCAACGCTGGAGTATCAATAATTTATAGGCATAGGTTATCAATAAATCCAGATCAAAATAATGACCTGTTGCCAACTCCTCCAATGCCTTCCAGCGCGTTTCATCCAGTGTCTCCTCCGCATCAAGAACAGAAGTATTTATGTTCGCTGCCATAATTGCAGGGGCGAGGGAAGAACCGCTATAACTGTCGGGTCGCAGATACATCGCAGGCTCAATGTGTTTTTTTGTGGCACGTATCCTGACCAACTCATTTCTTAAGGCAACATCGAATTCGATCCATTTCTGAATAATCTGGTGTCTTTTGCCTTTTTCAAAATATTGTTCAGGTTGCGGCAAAGTACGTAATAGTTGAAAGTCTTTTTCCGGAATAAGCGGGCAACATACTTCTAAAAATCGCTCAAAAGGAAATGGCGGCTTCATTTTGAAATGCAGCATAGGCAGGCTTGCGATCACATAGGGATAAAAATCTGCCATCTTATTTCATTCCTTAATTGCTTCTTCGAGAATCTGGTTTAATTTCGGCTTAAGATATGTGCCGATATATTCTGCCAGTGCCTTGTCGGTAAAATCATAGCAGGATTTTCCGGAATCAAAACTTATGGTAAACCCTCCTGAAATTTCTTCCGCAGGTCTCAAAATGATCTTTTTCTTCGTTTCTTCCCTGAGTTTGTGCAAAAAATTTTTCCCCAGGGTTTCCAGGTCCTCTTCATTAAGTAAAACCGTAATGTCACTACTTTCCGCCGCGCTATAGTTCCTCGCCACTTCCGATAATAGTTTGAATAGTGCCTCGGGGGTCAAGGTCTGCTGGATGTCTGAAACTACAATGCGCCCAAGCATGGCGTTAATTTCTTTTCTTAAGGATAGTAGCAGATCCCTTCCTGCCTGAGCAAGCAGGGTTTTTCCTTTTTCATCTTCACGGCGAATCCTGTCTTTCGCGGCAGCAATCATTTCCTCTGCTTCAAGCATTGCCTGACTAAGGATGTCATCGGCTCTTTGCTTTGCCGCAGCCTCTATATTTTGAGCCTTTTCCTCCGCGGCTTTGATTCCTTCCTGATTTATTTTTTCGATCAAGTCTCTAATCTCTTCTGCCATATAAAAACCTCTTAATTTTTATGATATATCAGGATGGCATAAAATATTTTTATCAACTCGATCTCGTTCTGGGACATTTTCATCCCAAACCATGAATAATAGGAGTGTCGCGTGAAGCTATTAAAAATTGGTGATTTGGACATGAATGGACAACCGGTGATATACCGTTTTTTACAAGCGACTGATTGCCGGCATCAACAGGAACCGAGTGTTTCCTACTTAAAGTATTTGGATAATTTAAATTATGACAAGAAAGAGAGTAAAACAACACGGGGTAACGTAGATGTTTGGAAAGGTATTAGTTCCCACCGATTTTTCTGAATACGCAAAAAAAATCATTTTATGCCTCACCAAGATCCCCGGGATACAGGAAGTTGTCCTCCAGCATGTTGTCGATGCCACCCAGTACTCCAAGCACGGGTGGACACACCAGCCACATATTGAGAATGCCAGAATCCAGCTGGAGGAGGAAAAAAATTTCCTTGAACATCTGGGATTTGTCGTGAAGGTGACCGTTGATGTCATCACCAGTGGCGATATCTCGACTGCAATTCTCAGGAAGGCAGAGTGCGAGAACGTTTCATCCATTATCATCGGTTCCCGCGGGAGAGGACTTGTCAAAGGTCTCCTGCTCGGGAGCGTTTCGGCTGATATATTACGCCATGGAAAGACGCACCTTTTGATTTTCCGGCACAGCCTTGCCGGGGAGCTTGAGGGAGCAGTATTCAGCAGGTTCTGTCCCGGGATATTTTCCCGGATACTATTCCCCACAGATTTTTCCGAACCTGCCCAAAAGGCGCTGTCATCAATAAAGGATATTGAAGGGTTAGGCGAGGCACATATACTTCATGTCGTGACGAAAGGGGAAACTCATAAAGAGATCGAGTCAAATGTTCAGGAAGCAACAAAGAAACTTGGGGAAATAAAAACCGATCTTGCGGGTGCCGGGCTCCCGGTAAAGATTCATATCCGTCTGGGTCGACCTCCTGACGAGATTATCAGCCTTGCAGATGCAGAGGATATATCACTGATTCTTATGAGCTCGCACGGGAAAAGTTTACTGACGGAACTTTTCGTCGGGAGTACCACGCTGGGTGTCGCCATCCATACTAACCGACCCCTGATGGTCATCCGGACTCCGGGCAAACCGCGGAATTAAGAGCGCGCACGGTCTTTTTATCAGGGGGAACAATTCCGTACAAGAGCACTTTCCTTTACCAGGTTTCCATGGGAATGGCACAGGTCTCAACTGCTTCCCTGATTGCAGCAATATGCTCTCTTGCCAGTATTGTCCTGCCTGCCAGCGTACTACTTGAAATACAGCGGAACCGGCAGGTTATTCTGGCATTTTATCCAAGAAAAATGATTTAATCAGAATCAAAAGATTAAGTTGAGGATGGATGCATACCTGATGTGACGAATGACGAGCGAGGGAGAAGAATTTTTCAGCTGCACAAGGAGAGATCTGTCGAGACGGCAATAGACAAGATCCGCCACAACCCGGGATCCGGGTTGTCTACATTTTCACCGCAGGACATAAAAACGCTGAACTACATCCTTGGCGAGACCTGGGTCTCCGTGGGGAGACAAATCTGGGAACAGAGTTCCTTTCCCCGCCTGACCAGAAAGGATTTGGAGGAGATCATCAGTATCGGAAACGATGTGAACAGCAAGAAATTACGGGAGGAAACGGGGGTCAATAAGATCTGCGGGATCCTCAAGGGATCCATCTGATGGGGGGGAAAACAGGATCCTCTGCTTTGTACAGCAATATTTTTTTACTCCATTTTTTACTATTCTAGGACTTACGCAGATCAGCCGGTTCGATAACTGATTTCGGTATACTCTGCATAGATATTGCTATTTGACGTTGCCAAATCTTGATACGCCGATGCATTTTGCGTAACTCCTATCCCATATCAACTAATTAGCGCAACACGACCTGTGTTACACGATAAAGCCCGTGTGATGAAGCAACAATCCGGATGAGATGGGTGATACCCGGATCATCCACATCTTTACAAGAAAGTCG